>Ga0210394_10000236_pt1 | contig 130542 bp, 118 predicted proteins | sample IncBWC12MmetaG_FD_160121 | JGI IMG/M metagenome (GOLD analysis project Ga0210394, IMG submission 160121) | Forest soil microbial communities from Barre Woods Harvard Forest LTER site, Petersham, Massachusetts, United States - Inc-BW-C-12-M | ecosystem: Environmental > Terrestrial > Soil >...
CCGAGAGCGGCAGAAATCATACATGCAAGCAGAATCAGACGGCCTCAACAAACGAATAGCTGATTTAGAGCGAGCTATTTTGCGACGGAAAGTAGCTAACCCTTACCCGGGATAGCGCTCCCCCAGTTTTACAATGCGGATGCGGTGGTCGGAGAATTTGTGGTGGGCGCCGGGGAGTTCGAGCTTAGGCATGTGACAGGTGACGCAGCCGGTGTGCGCGACAGCGCAGGACTTGGCCCCGGGCTTGCCACCGCCGTGGCAGGCTAGGCATTTGGAGTCGTAATCCGCCGGCTTGCTGCTGACTTGGTGGTGCGGATCGTGACAGGCCAGACAACTGATGCGCGCATCGTCGGTGTCGTAGCACTTGCTTCCGGTTAGGCGATACGGCTGAAAACGAATATTGGAAATGTTGGGATTGGATTGCGAAGCGATTTCCGCCCATGTGCGATGACATTGTCCGCAGAAATTGGACGCGTCTTCCGCAGAGAGGCGATCGAGCTTGGAGAGCGCTTTGGGGACTTCCAGGTCGTAGTTGTCCTGGATGACCGCAGCAAGGTGGGTCTCGACGGATTCGTGACAACGGCTGCACTGCACGCCCCCAATCATCTGATTCAGCGTGAGCTGCTTGCCCACGCTGGTATGGGTGGCGTGGCAACCGAAGCACCGAAGTTTTTCGTCGCGACTGATGTACCGCCCGGCGGCATCGACTAGATTGGCCGGGGTAATGCCGGCCGACCCGAGCGTGGGGCCGAGCCCGTTGAGTTCGCGGAAATAGCTGACGCGGCTTTCATAGAGCTCGCCATCCTTCTCGAGGATGTAGGTTTGCCCGAAAGAAGAGCTGGCGCCAAGAGCCCAGCGAATAGGCAAGGTCAGCGATTGCGCGCCGTCGGTGACCGTGTAATTGCTTTGGCTGTCGACCCGCTCGATGCGGTAAGAGTACTTGCCGATGGTAGTGGCCAGTAGAGGGCGATCGATGAGGATTCTACAGTTCTCGACGGTTTCGAGGGCTTGGTACATGGAGGGCGCAGAGCGGGCTTCAGAGTGGCATTGCGCGCACGCCGAGGCTTCGCGGGGCGAATCCGCCCGGGCAGCACTGGAATGACCGGAATGAGGCGCGGCCGCCGCCGTGAGGAATACTACGACACTGGCCGCGACTAGCGCCGAAACACACCACACTGGCCGAGTGGCAAGACGCAAAACTGCCTCCGCGCGGACATGTTGGTGTGTGTGCACAGTGGCCGAGATGGCATGACCAAGGAGGGGCAACTTCAGTTAGGGTGGAATCGGGCTAGCACCCCCCAACACCCCCGAGTTCCAACCAAGTATTCCCGGAGGGATGGAATTTAGTTCCCGGCTGGCACCGACCAGCTCACATTTCTTGGCTTGGTAGGGACGGCCTTCGGAAGCCGTCTGTTCAAGGCGTAACCGGGGCCCGCCGCCGAAGTTGCGTGTGTGGGTGTTTGAAGCTTGCCGTGGCCGCGAAAAGTGAAACCGAAAGCGCCATGCGCGAACGCGATCGATCGATCGCCAGCGCAAGTTTGCGCGTGCGTAACTGTGAAGAACGCGAAAGAGAAGCGGGCCAAGCCTTCGCCGCCGCACGCGGCAGAGAGAGAAAGCTAAAGGAGACCGCATGACTACTTCGCATTTTCAGCGTAATGCGTGCATCGAACGAATGACGCCGCGAGTCGGGCCGGATCGCGGGCAAGTTTTGCCGGACGGCAAGCTGATAGTGTCCAGCGTGGTGCATCGCATGGGCAATGGTTGGGCGAGCCCGCAGCATGACGCGATCACGAAGGCGGAACAAAATGATTTGCGCCGTTCAATCAAAAATCTACTGGCCACGCCGGGCGCGGTGGAATTCCGCTTAGACGATGATGATGAAGTGATCGCGGCGGAAGTCCCCACGGACACGCCGGTATTGCCCGGTGAGTTTCTGGCCAAACTCAAGGAAGAGAAACCGGCAACGACAATCGGGCCACAGCTTAGCCAGGACGACCAGTTGCTAAAGCGTGCGGGCGAAGACATTGGCGCGTCCGGATTGGATCGTTGGCTAGCGAAGAGTTTACAAGCGGGCGAGCTCTTAGAGGAATTGATTGCCCACGCCAGGGCCGGTTCGCCTTCTTTTGCCGCTGCGCAAAAAATCGAGCAGGCGATCCGCGAAAGTTATTCGCGTCTACAGAAACGCGCACGCGCGGCGTAAAAATGACAAAGACGCAACCAAGAATCTTTCGGACGGATTCGGCGTATCGAAGCACCAAAGAAACGCCGCGTCCGCCTATGCCACGGATCGCCAAGCGGAAATTCTCTGCGAAGGAGTCACGGCATGACCACGCCGATGTACACCAAACTTTCGATTCTTGTCGACCAGGGCTACAACCAAGCGGTCGTGACGGTGGTGCTGCCGATCCCCGCGCAACTGTTGAATGATCCAGACGAGCTCCTAGGCCGTTAGGCGGTACGTAACCCTTCGCTGCGAGGTACTCCACGTATTCGAGGAACGACCCACCTTTGGCCGCTCCTTTCTCGACGGCGAGATGCATCAGGATTTTGCGACACGTCAACACGGCAGATGTGAAAGCGTTCACCTTCATCGATGAACGAGCTTCGGTGTATAGGGTGGCGACATCATCGGGCAGGGAGCCTACAGCGTTTCCGAAAGCCGGGGCAGGATGTTGCGTGAATTTGCCGCCCGCGTAGTTGAAAAAAGTTGGCTTTCCGCAGAATGAGCAGATGCATATCAGGCCGTCTGGCTGCCTGGCCTGAAAAACCGCATGGGTTTCTTGCGAAGGCCATCCCTTATCTGGACCGACGGTGCGGTCGCAGTAACTACAGACGTAACCGCGAGGTTCTATAGGAGAAGGATTGTGCCAAGTAAGGGCCATGACTGGACCGCCATCCTACCCCCAGGGGGACGTGTCAAGAACAGAGATTGACAACATTGGCGACCCGAATGTCAAAGGTGAACTTGAGGGAAACCTAAACAGGAGCACCAGTGCCGCGGCACTCAAAAACTGTGTTTTTATTGGGGTTTTGGTGAACCGGGGAGGACTCGAACCTCCAACCCGTTGATTAAGAGTTCCACTCACACGAAGAACCAACAAGTTACGATCATTTGCGACGGGTGGCTGCGACTACTCACAAACAGCGTTGAATCAGGCACACCCACGTTGACTTGTCGGTAGTCCATCGCAATTGCTCGCAGCACGTCAGCACACGTGGTAGTCACCGACGGTGGTCAACACCCGCAGACCATCGAAGCACCCAAAAACCCCACCCGGTCAGCGTATACGTACCTGTGCGGACAATTTTTTGGGAATTTTCACTTTTCGGGAGCGAGTCGGTCAAGCGCTGGGGTTGGTCGAGCTATCTTCCAACTTGATGTGGAACTTCGGGGTGCAGGATAGCGTAACCAAAAAACAACGGGCAACGTCCCAAAAACCAGAGGCTGACCGATTAACCGGCCAGCCGTACACGAAACGGTGCCTCTTTCCGACAATACGTCGTCCAGCTGGAATCCAACACTTTGGCGGTCTCTGTCGCCGCCGGCCTGCAAACCCCCGTATGATGCTTTAAACATTTGGCTCGCACGAAGGAGCGTCCGCATGAAACTAATCATTGTTGTGGCCCTGGTAATGATTGCCGCGCTCGTAGGTCCCTCCAAGGCTGAGAAAGCCGGTGGCCCAAGTGGCAAGACAGAAGAGGAAAACGTTACGGAAGTATCGCAACGCCTTGGTAAAGTGCTCGCGGGCTTTGCTCAGCTTCGGATCGCCCAGAACCATTTCCCCACGACTGACCTGTTCGGCTGTATGGCGTCGCCCTCGGCGACGAACGAGACCGTTGGAGAATTCAAAAGCCAGGTTCTCTTCGAGAAAAAGCCGTTGGAGTTCGCCGGCGATATATTCCTGGACATCACTTCTGGGAGTGATGAGTTCAAATTCGCTCGCTTGTTGGTTATACCTGTACTCATCCGTAGACAAAAAACTGTATAGGCGTTCACAAAAATCGGCCACCTTCTGCCAGGGCATACTCAACAAGATTCCGTCTTCATCAGCCGCCCCACCTGGTGGTATTCGGGCGATGCGTTGCAATTCTCTTTTGACTGCGTTCCAATCCTCTACGTATTTCTTTTGAACAAGGCCGTAGACAAGATGAAGCAGGCCAATTCTTGCCGTTTCGGGAAAATCGTTATCAATTTGAGCCTGCGAGCCACGGTGTCGCGCGGAAAAAGGCGGAAATATATCGTCAGTCAAGAGTCACCCACATGTGAGAAAGCCCCATCTCGTTCTTGGTGCTACTGGGGTGCTATCGGTTGTACAGAATCATGCGCTGTGATGCGCTGAAACACAAGGAAGTGAATTGAGAAAAGGCCGTGGAATCAAGTGTTTTGCGCGGTTGCGTGTTTTTGTGCGCTGTGCTGCGAAAGCATCAGAACGCATTAAAAGGCCGCTGCTCTACCACTGAGCTACGCCCCTAAAGTGTATGCCGCTCGGGACTTCCGGATTAGCTCCGGAACCCCATTTTGTTCGTCTTTCCCGGCTGAACGCACTCCCCTTCCATCGCCCGTGTGCGCACAACCCTGAGGGCGGCTTACGGCGCTTCGTTTAAGGGAACGTATGCGGGTTCGTCCGCGGGATGATGAACATCCGACACTGCCAGTCTACCATGTCCCACGTCATACAGTACTGACTCCCCTTCACACAACCAGCTTGGGATAGTCTCTCGGCGGTTATAATCCGATTTTCCTTTAAGCTCGACAAAGCGCCGCGCATTCGTCCGGTGCGACCGCTTGCTTTATTTATTCCCTCATAGGCAACGGTCGCAGATAGCCGTTCGCCTTCGACAGTAGTTGCAGCCAAAAGACACCACAGACGCTGGAGTCAGAAGCCTCGGGATTCCCGGAAAGCGCGAACGACCACAGCCGGATCGCGTTGATCGACGTCGACCAGAGCGTTCAAATGACGGACATCGGCGGCAGTCAATTTCCCGGCAAGGTCAGCCAGCGCTCCGCGGAGTGCCGGAAGTCTTGCGAGTGTTTCTTCCCGAACGATCGGCACAGCGTAGTAGGGCGGAAAGTAATGATGGTCGTCGATGAGCGCAGTGAGATGTAGCGCCTCGATGGCTCCGTCCGTGGAGTTCCCAGCGACAATATCGACCTGTTTGCTGGTGAGTGCACGGTAAAGCAGCCCCAGATCTAGGACGGTGGGTTGCGCAGCGAAACGAAGATTGTAGGACTTTGTGAGTCCAGAGAAGCCGTCGGGTCGCTCCAGGAATTCGTAGCCGACGCCTGCGCGCCATTTGGGAGCGAATGCTGCAATATCCGAAAGTTTTTGAAGGCGAAAGTTTCGTGCGTCTTCGCCGCGGATTACCATCGCGAATGTGTTTTCGAAACCAAGTGGCTCAGTAACAGCCAAGTTGAAGCGTTCGGCATAGAGCTGCTTCACGCGCCGGTAAATGGCGGCGGAATCCTTGCCTGCTGGATCGTCGTTAAGCACAACCGTCAAAGCGGTGCCCGTATATTCAACGTACATATCCAGCGCTCCGGAGAGAAGCGCTTTGTGAACGAGGAGTGTGCCGCCGAGATTTGTCTTGCGTTCGACATGGACACCCGTGCGCGCTTCAATGTGTTGCGCCAGGAGTTCGGCGAGAATGACCTGTTCGGTGAAAAATTTGGAGCCGATCGTAATCCTGGGAATCGCGGGTCGCCCACAACCAAAGGAATGAAACGCCAGGATGCCGGCAAGTAGAATGGTGAATGAGCGGCGCATTTATAGTCGAGTTTCTCACGGGATCCGCCAACAGCAAACAAAATGTCTAGGGCGCAGACAAAACACAAAGACCAGTAATTGAGGACTATGTAACGCGAAGGCGGCGCTCAAGCTGGCCCAACAAAAAATCAGCCAGGAGGGCTAGAATGGCCGCGGGAATAGCCCCGGCGAGAAGAAGCGAATTGTTAACGAGGGCCACTCCACGAAAGATGAACGAGCCGAGGCCCCCAGCACCGATAGCGGCTGCAATGGTGGCTACACCGATTGTAATCACAGTGGCAGTGCGGATACCCGCAAGAATCACCGCAAGAGACAATGGGAAACGGACACGCCAAAGAATCTGCGTGGATGTCATGCCCATAGCTTCGGCGGCTTCAAGAACAGCGGGGTCAATGGCGGTAAGGCCGACATAAGTGTTTCTGAGAATTGGCAGGAGCGCGTAGAGGACTAACGCGACAATCGCTGTGCGCTTGCCAATACCGCCTAGGAATGGAATCGGTATGAGAAAACCAAAGAGCGCGAGGCTGGGAATAGTCTGAAAAATATTGGCAATTGCCAGACATGCTGCACGGAACGCGGGACGATGAACAATGAACATGCCGAGCGGTACGCCGATGAGAATTGCGACGGTCATCGCGATCAGAACTAGGATGAGGTGATCAAGCGTCGCACTGAATATTTCTGTGTAGTGGTGAAGGAGGAAGTCCCAGAAATTCATACGGAAGCCCCGGGCGATACAGCCAGCGAAGCGGCAAAAGCTTTGACTTCTGGATGGTCGAGATGGAGAAAATCCTCCGGAGCCGAGATCGCAATGATTTTGCCTAGCTCCAGTAGCACGATGCGCGAAGCCAGAAAAAGAGCTTCACGAAGATCGTGCGTGACAAACACTATAGTTTTCCCGAGGCGCCGCGCGAGGGACCTGAATTCAACCTGTAGTTCGGCACGTGTAACTGGATCGAGTGCGCCGAACGGTTCGTCCATTATGAGGATTGGTGGATTCGCGGCGAGAGCGCGAGCAACTCCAACGCGTTGACGCTGGCCGCCGGACAGTTCTCGAGGAAGGCGCTTCGCGTATTGCCGAGGATCGAGTCCAACCAGATTGAGCATTTCGTCGACGCGGGACGCGATGCGAGCGGGTTCCCAATTTTCAAGTTTGGGAACCAAGCCGACATTTTCCGCGACGGTGAAATGGGGAAAAAGCCCTGAATCCTGAATTACGTATCCAATGCCGCGGCGAAGGCGGATGGGATCCCATTCTGTAGTGGCGCGCCCTTCAATGAGAACCTTACCGGATGTAGGGGAAAGCATTCGATTGATCAGACGCAACAGTGTGGTTTTTCCGCTCCCACTGCGCCCAAGAAGGACAAGCGTTTCACCGCGAGAAATACTGAAATTGGTATCTGAAACGATGCCCCGACCCGAAGTATCGGCTATGCGATAGCTTACGTGTGAAAATTCGATCAGAGTTCCCTGGCTTTCGACCGTTTTTGTACACATTTCGATTGAAACCCTCAAACCTTGAGCAACCATCATAGTGTAAATGGACGTGAAGCCCGCTATTTGCAGATGCTTTCACACAAAGTAAAGCACAGAGATCGTGGCTCTGGCGGGCATCGCTTGGTTCACACAAGGAACTTTCGACCTGCCTATTGCCGCTCTTCGAGCTATTCTCACAAAGGCGGAGCGCCTGGATTCAACCGCAACTCAAGCCATGCGCCGACTGGCCCCTCCAATTCATCCAACTTCCGTGTCACGATCCAGCGAAAGGACACCACCATGCCGGAAAAATCGCCAACAGAATCGAACGCTTTCCGCAAAGAATTGATCTCTCTTTTTACCGGGGAAAATGCCCACGCCGGCTTCGACGCCGCCGTCAAAAACTATCCCGCCGATCTCCGCGGCGCACGCCCACACGGTCTCCCGCACTCGGCCTACCAACTCGTCGAGCATCTTCGTATCGCCCAATGGGACATCGTCGAGTATGCCCTCAACCCCAGGCACAAATCCCCTGACTTCCCTGACGGCTACTGGCCGAAATCGCCCGAACCTCCCAACCCCACAGCGTGGGACAAATCCATCGCCGCTTTTCGTGCGGACCGCAAGAAATTAGTTGTCGCGCTAGAGAAGTACGATCTGCTTGCCGCCATCCCGCATGCCAACAACCAATCGCTGGCCTCGAAAACCATGCTCCTCATCGACCACAATGCTTACCATCTCGGCCAACTCGTCCTGCTGCGCCGTCTCCTAAACGCCTGGCCTGAACAATAGAAACGCGGCGCAGCCGTGGCTAGCAATCCCCCAGCCGCCCCACTTTCTGCGGCTCACGAGACTCAGGCGGCCGCAAGATAAACGTAGCGCACGATAAAAAGAATGGTGAGAATCCAGATGAGTGCATTGATCTCCGCCAATTTCCCCGCTGCTACTTTCATGACGGTGTAGGAAATCAGGCCGAGGCTCAGTCCCGTAGCGATGCTGAATGACAACGGCGTGACCAGCATGGTAATAAACGCCGGTAACGCCTCGCTGAAATCATCCCATTTGATCTGTGCCAGAGACTGGGACATCAAAACGCCGACCACAATCAAGGCCGCAGCCGTGGCATAAGCCGGAATGGCCGCCGCCAGTGGTGAGCAAAACATCGCAAGGAGAAACAGGGCCGCGACCGCAAGATTGCTGAGACCGGTGCGCGCTCCTGCGGCCACACCTGCGGCGCTCTCGATGTAGCTCGTGACTGTGGAAGTCCCGGTCACCGCGCCGAAAATCGTCCCCACTGAATCCGCCAATAAGATTCGGCCCACGCGAGGAATCTTGCCATTCTTGACAAAGCCTGCCTGCTCGCAAACACCAACGAGAGTGCCAACATTGTCAAAAAGATCCACGAACAGGAACGCAAATGCAAGCTCCAGGAAACCAAGATGAAGCGCTCCCCGAAAATCCAGTTGCAGAAAGGTGGAGGATGGATGGGGCATCGCAAAAAAACCGGAAGGCCAGCTGGAAATTCCGCGAAGCATCCCGAGAAGCGTCGTCCCGATGATCCCAATCAATATGGCACCATGGATTCTTCTTGCCATCAGCACCAGCGTCAGAACGAGTCCAAAACATGCGGCTTGCACTTCTTTGTCCGCAAAGCTTCCTATGCCCACGACGGTGACGGAATTGGCCACGATCAGTTTGGCATTCTTCATGCCGAGAAAAGCGATAAACATGCCGATTCCGCCGGCGGTCGAATGCTTCAAACACTCCGGGATCCCATCGACAATCTGCTCGCGAATGCGCGACACCGTCAGAATCAGGAAAAGTACGCCCGAGAAAAACACAACCGCGAGCGCCGCCCGCCACGGAACGTGCATCGCCAAGCACACGGAATAAGCAAAATACGCATTGAGGGACATGCCCGGTGCCAACGCGATCGGATAGTTGGCATACAACCCCATGACCAACGTAGCCACCGCCGCGGAGATGCAGGTCGCAAACAACACACCATCGGCGGGCATGCCTGCCTGCGAGAGAATTTGCGGGTTGACGGCGACAACATACGCCATGGTGACGAACGTAGTGACGCCGCCTAACAACTCTTGCCTCACGGAGGTGTTGTTTTCAGAAAGCTTGAAGTATCGATCGATCAATCGGAGCGCTCCAGCGAATCTGGCCTGCACAATCCAGGTGCTTCAATGGCACACTGCCAACCCCAGAATCGCGTGAACAGAATCGCACGAAACGTTTAGTACGGAATCTTCCCGGGTTTCTCCAACCACAGGCGAAATCCCGCGAGCGCCTCTTCGTGCATCATTTGAATGGCTGGGATACGCCGGTGCGAATGGATTTCCTTCAGTTCGCGATAGATAAAGGAATCGTCGAAACCGATGGAGGCAGCATCTTCGGCTGTGTTGGCGAAATAGATGCGGGAAATTCGCGCCCAATAGATCGCGCCGAGACACATCGGACATGGTTCGCAGGAGGTATAAAGTTCGCAATCCCTGAGCTCGAAGACGCCAAGTTTCCGGCACGCGAGTCGGATGGCCTGCACTTCGGCATGAGCGGTCGGATCGTTGATGGAAGTAACCTGGTTGACGCCCTCAGCGATGATCTGGTCACCTTTGACAATTACCGCGCCAAACGGACCGCCGTGACCGGACTCGACCCCTTCAATCGAAAGGTGAATGGCCCGCGCCATGAAGGGATTAAACATGCGTTGGCACTCGCAGGTTCACAGTTATCCGGGCGCAAGTATAAGCCCAGAGCGCCGCGGACCAGAACAAATTTCGCGTTGCATTGTCGATCTTCGCGACTTGAAAAACTGAAGTGATGCGGCTACGCTCGTGCCACAATCTGTTTGTAGAACAGTCATTTCTGATTATGACCTTGCGCGCCTTCCTTTCCCGCCGAGTTGTCACCCCGGGTGGGGTACGTCCTGCCGCAGTTCTTGTCGATGGAGACTGCATCCGCGACGTGGTCCGTCCAAATCAGATTGCGGCTACGGAAATCGCAGAAACGCACGATTTTGGCGATGCGGCAATCCTTCCGGGGCTGGTAGATTCCCATGTGCATCTCAACGATCCTGGTCGCGCGGAATGGGAAGGATTTGAAACCGGGACGCGCAGCGCCGCAGCCGGGGGCTACACGATGCTCGTCGACATGCCTCTGAATTGTTTGCCGGGGACGACTGACATCGGCGCGCTCGAAGCCAAGCGGCGTGCAGGAGTAGGCCGAAGCCGGGTCGACTGGATGGCCTGGGGTGGAATCGTCGAAGACAACCAGGGATGGATTGAGCCGCTGGCCGCGGCGGGTGTCGCGGGATTTAAGTGCTTTCTCGTGAATCCGGGTATTCATGGCTTTACGATGGTTACCGAACAGCAGCTGCGTGCCGTTTTGCCGCATGTCGCTAATACCGGCTTACCGCTGCTTGTACACGCCGAACTTCCCGGCCCGATCGATTCGGCGACAGAGGGTTTGAGGGGTGCGGATTGGACCCTCTTCAAGACATTCTTGGCCTCGAGACCGGAGGAAGCGGAACTGGCGGCGATTCGAATGATGTTGTCCTTGTGCCGCGAATACAAGTTCCGCTTGCACATTGTGCATCTCTCCGCGAGCCAGGCGCTAGCGCAATTGCACGCCGCGCAAACTGAGGGTCTGCCGGTAAGTGTGGAAACCTGCCCTCACTATCTGCATCTGACGGCAGAAGGAATTCCCAAGGGAGCAACGCAGTTTAAGTGCGCTCCGCCGGTTCGCGACGCTAGAAACCGCGAAGCCTTGTGGCAAGGGCTGCGCGAGGGAATCATCGACCTGGTCGCAACGGATCACTCTCCGTGCCCGCCGGAAATGAAATGCCTTGCGGACGGAAATTTTCGAGCCGCGTGGGGCGGCATTGCAAGCCTATCGATGGCCCTGCCGGTAATGTACACCGAGGCACGCGAGCGCGGCTTCTCACTGTGTGATATCGCCCGATGGATGGCGGAGGCACCGGCTAAGCTGGCAGGATGCGACAATCGTAAAGGGCGAATCGCAGCGGGCTTCGACGCCAACTTTGTTATTTTTGATACCGAAGCCAAATTTACGGTGACCGAAAATCTGCTGCATTACCGCCATCCAATCTCGCCATACCTTGGCGAACAGCTGTGCGGAAAAGTGGAAGCAACCTATCTTCGAGGCCAACCGGTATTCGTGGACGGAACGTTTCCCGGCGTGCCGCGTGGCCGGGAGTATAAGCGCTAAACGGAGGGTCGCATCATTGGTATGAATACAGGTGGCATCGTCGGCACGTCCGTTCCGCGCCTCGAAGGACGTGGCAAAGTCACAGGAGAGGCTCAGTACGTCGACGATATGGTTTTGCCGGGAATGCTCTTCGGTGCGACCGTTCGCAGCCGGATTCCGCGCGGAAAAATCAGAAAGTTAATGTTCGGCCCAGACATCGATTGGAATGAGTTTGTTATCGTTTTAGCGAAGGATATTCCTGGGAAAAACTGCATTGCTCTCATCGAGGACGATCAACCGTGTTTGGCCAAGGAAATGATCAATCATCCCGAGGAACCGATTGTTCTATTGGCTCATCCCGATCGCCATCTCCTTGCGAAAGCGGTCGCCGCCGTTTCCGTAGAATGCGATTCCCTGCCCGTACTTTTCACCATGGAAGAAAGCGAGAGGCAAACGGAGGTCATCTGGGGAACGGACAATCTGTTTAAGAGTTACTTGATCGAAAAAGGGAATATCGAAGAGATTTGGGAGAAGGCAGATCACATCGTCGAAGGTGAGTACACGACGGGAGCGCAGGAGCAGCTGTACATCGAAAACAACGGAATGATAGCGACGTTCGAGGCGAAGCAGGGCCTGACAGTGTGGGGTTCCCTCCAGTGCCCGTACTACGTACACAAATCGCTGATGAAGCTCTTCGACCTGCCCGCGGAACGTGTGCGCGTGGTGCAAATGGAAACCGGCGGCGCGTTTGGCGGAAAGGAAGACTATCCGTCGATGATCGCCGGCCATGCCGCCCTTCTGTCAATGAAGTCGGGAAAACCGGTGAAGGTCATCTACGACCGCATGGAAGACATGGTCGCGACGACAAAGCGGCATCCCTCGCGGACACGGCATCGCACAGCAGTCGATAAGGATGGCAAGATTCTGGGTGGCGAGATCGATTTCACGATCGATGGCGGCGCGTATAAGACCTTGTCGCCGGTGGTTCTTTCGCGTGGCGCCATTCATGCCGGCGGCCCATATTATTGGCCGTCCATTCGCATTCGTGCGAAAGCGGTGGCGACCAACACCCCGCCACAGGGTGCGTTTCGTGGATTCGGCGCGCCGCAATCACTTTTTGCGATGGAGCGTCAGATGGACCGCATCGCTGGAGTCGTTGGCTTATCGCCGGTCGAAATCCGGCGCCGGAATTTTCTAAAGCCGGGTCAGACCACAACGACCGGGCAAGTCGTGCGTGAAGACATCGACTTGAGGAAGCTTCTGGATCGCGCGCTGGAACTGTCGGACTACCACGCGAAGAAGCAGAAATTCGCCGAGGAAAATCCCCGGCGCGACCACAAAAAAGGTATGGGCATCGCCACGGTCTTACACGGGGCCGGGTTCACAGGCTCTGGCGAACGCTATCTCGCGTCCGTCGTGGGAGTAGAGGCATGTGAGGACGGCAGTATCCGCATCCTGGTTTCCAGCACGGAGTTCGGGCAGGGAACAAATACGGTGCTTTGCCAAATTGCCGCGGAGGCGCTCGGGTTGCGCTACGAAGATGTGGCCATTGCCCGGCCGGATACGCGAGAAGTGCCGAACAGCGGCCCGACAGTTGCATCGCGCACCGTCATGGTCGTTGGAAAACTGGTGCAATCTGCTGCGATAGGAATCAGGCAAACTCTTGTAGCCAGCGGTTTACTGCCAGAACAGCATACTCGAGACGAGTTCCGCGCAACATGTCGCGCTTACGTCTCGGAGCACGGCAGCTTCCGCAGCTTGGCGCAGTACGAACAGCCTGACGATATCGTATGGGACGAGGAACAATATCGTGGGTCCGCATACGCGGCCTTTGCCTGGGCAGCGTACATCGCGGAAGTCTCGGTTGATCTAACGACCTACAGCGTTTCGGTGGATGACTTCGTTGCGCTCCAGGAGGTGGGAAAAGTATTGCACCCAGTTCTCGCGAGGGGGCAGATCATTGGCGGTGTGGCACAGGCCATCGGATTTGCTTTATATGAGAAGGTAGTCTGGGAAAAAGGCAGAATGCAGAATGGGCAGATGACCAACTATATTATGCCGACTTCCGCCGACCTTCCCATCATCCGGGTGTATTTTGAAGAATTGGGCAATCATCACGGCGCCTATGGGGCCAAAGGAATCGGCGAACTACCCATGGACGGTCCCGCGCCCGCAATCATCAACGCGGTCGAAGACGCGATCGGTGCGCCGTTTAACTCGATTCCGTTGCTCCCGGAGGACATTTTTGCGGCGATCTCAGAAAGAACCGCATCGGCAAATTTGGCCTCCAGGGCGGGAGGGCTCGAATGAACCAGCCCCGGGGCGGCCGTACAAAACGCGCGATTTCTCTCACCGTGAACGGCCAAGCAACCGCAGTGCGAGTGTTCCCAATGGAGCGCCTGCTCGATGTCTTGCGCAGCGAATTAGGATTGACCGGAACCAAAGAAGGTTGTGGCGAAGGCGAATGCGGTTCCTGCTCCGTATTGATGGACGGAGAATTAGTGAACAGCTGTTTGATTCCGGCGCTCCAAGCGAATCGCTCGGTTATCGTCACGATTGAGGGATTGGCCACCGACGGCCGCTTAACCAACTTGCAGAGAGCTTTCCTGCAGTGCGGCGGCGCTCAGTGTGGAATCTGCACGCCGGGTATGCTTCTTGCGGCGCGTCATCTGTTGTGCAAGAACCCGAACCCTTCCTTGGATGATGTTCGCGAAGGACTGTCCGGCAATCTCTGTCGCTGCACAGGGTACATGCAAATCTTCGAGGCCGTTCTGGAAGCTGCCCGTCGGGAAGACTTGTCATGAGAGCACATCCAGCCGAATATGAACTCGTCGCTCCGCGCACCTTGCCAGCCGCGTTGTCGCTAATGGCTCAAGAACCTGGCGCATGGCTGCCCATCGCCGGAGGCACGGATGTGATGGTGCAGTACTCCGCGGGCAATCTGCGGGCACGAAAGCTGGTCAGCATATGGAATCTTCCAGAGCTGCGCAAGATCGAAGTCTCCGGCGACGAAATTCAGATTGGTGCTGGTAGCACCTGCGCGGATCTGCAAAAACATGAGCTAATCCAGCGCGATTTCCGTTTGCTCTCGATTGCCGCGAATTGGACGGGCGGAATCGCCAATCAGAATCGCGGCACAATTGGCGGCAATATCGTGAACGCTTCTCCCGCCGCGGATTCCCTTCCCGCGCTCTTGGTTTATGAAGCAGAATTGATTCTCGCTTCCTCGCGCGGAGAACGCCGCGTGCCGTACCACGGCTTTCACGTGGACTATCGAAAGACGCAACTCGGTCCCGATGAATTAATCCGGGCCATCTGCTTGAAGAGAAGATTTTCGGACTATTATGCCCACACACGAAAGGTTGGGGCACGAAACGCGCAAGCTATCTCTAAAGTATGCCTTGCTGCTCTAGGACGTCTCGCCGGTGGAACCATCCAGGATATTCGTCTCGCGATGGGAAGCGTCGCACCAGTGCCCTTTCGCTTGACAGAGACGGAGCGCGGGATCAGGGGGCAAGCACCGAGCGCACAGTTGATCGAGGCGGCAAGAAAGACGGCGGCCGCGGAAATTCGACCGATCGACGACATTCGGTCCACGGCGCGCTATCGGGCATCAGTGGCTGGGAATCTGGTAGCGGAATTCCTGGAGCAACTGCGCGCCGGCGGAACGATAAAATGAACGAGGTCCTGGCACGATGGAACGACCTGAGCCCGGAGGAAGCCGCCGAGGAGATCCTGCCTTGTTGTGGTTCAAAGGCGTGGGCAACCCAAATGGCGTCTCGCAGACCACTTTTTGATGAAGCTGCCTTGTTAGCCGCCAGCGATGAGGCCTGGAAAGCCTTGACGGAATCCGACTGGATCGAGGCGTTTCGGACCCATCCACGAATCGGTGAATCGGAATCGCAGGTTCCCAGGTCCGCGACGGCGGCCAAATGGTCCGGTGAGGAACAACGGAAAGTCGAGAGCGCGAGTGAAGATGTAAAGCAAGCTCTCGCCGATGGAAACCACGCCTATGAACAACGGTTCCATCGTATCTTCATTGTCTGCGCCACTGGGAAATCACCACAGGAGGTGCTGGCGATTCTTCAGCGGCGGTTGCGGAACGATGTGTCCACCGAACTTCTCGAAGCAGCCGAACAGCAGCGACAGATCACTCAGCTCCGGCTGAAGAAATGGCTCGCGTGATGAAACGAATCTCAACGCATGTTTTGGATACGGCTCAAGGCAAGCCAGCAAGCGATGTGCCGGTGCGGCTCGAAAGGCGCGAAACTGCGGGCGAATGGGCTCGCCTGAGTTCTTCACACACCGATGGAGACGGCCGTTGCGCTCAATTGCTGCCCGAGGATGAGATCCTTCGTCCAGGCATTTACCGCCTGGCGTTTGATACTGCAAGCTATCATCTTTCGCAAAATGTTGAAGGTCTGTATCCGATTGTCGAAATCACGTTTCAAGTGCGCGAGGGCGAATCACATCTTCACGTTCCTCTGCTCCTGAGTCCGCACGGTTTCACGACCTACAGAGGAAGCTGAACCGATGAGCCTATTAGCCGAAAACAGCTACGGCAAGTCACGCGTTCGGCTCGTAAGAGTGAAGCGTCGCGCGGAGTGGCACGATATTCGCGAATGGACTTTGGAAATCCTGCTGGAGGGAGATTTTGAATCTTGTTTCGTAGAGGGAGACAACAGCAAGATTCTCCCAACAGACACAATGAAGAACACGGTATATTCGTTGGCTCGCAAATCTTCAGCCGGGTGTATGGAGGACTTTGCAAGGGAGTTGATCGAGTTTCTCCTGGAACGTAATCCGCAGGTCTCCGCAGCCAAAGTCTCGATTTCGGAAAAGAGGTGGGAGCACCTGCACGCCGACGAGAAGCCGCATCCCACAACATTTGTGCAATCAAGCATTGAGCGACAGACTGCGGAGGCAACGGCAGCAAGGAACGGTAGCGTGTCAATCCGGTCGGGTCTGAAGGATCTGGTGATTCTAAAAACATCCCACTCGGAATTCGTTGGCTTTATCAAAGACTCCCTCACAACACTTCCCGAAGCAACCAATCGCCTCTTCGGCACAGCGGTCCGAGCTCAGTGGAGGTACTCGTCGCCCGCATTACCGTTCACCTCGCTGCGATCCACGATCCGCGAAACGCTGTTGAACGTTTTTGCTGCGCATGCCAGCAAATCCGTGCAACATACGTTGTACGCCATGGGTGAAGCGGTACTTGCTAACATTCCGGACGTTGAAGACATCGAACTGACGATGCCGAACATTCATTGTCTTCTTGTGGATCTCTCCCGCTTCGGCCAAGACAATCCCAATGAAATTTTCACGCCCATCGACGAGCCGCACGGCTATATCAAGGCGCGTCTTCGAAGGCGGGAGTGAGTTTTCGTGTCCGGAGACGGCAACCTTAACATTCGCGCCGAGGAAATCGTCGCTCGTTGCAAGAGACTGGCGTTTTTCTCGGAAGACCGTCAAGGAATTCACCGAACGTTCCTCTCTCGACCGATGCGGGACTGTCACGAGTTAATCACCCAATGGCTAACTGCGGCGGGAGCTGACGTAAGCGTGGATGCGGCTGGAAATCTGCGCGGATTCTATGCCGCGGCGCAATCTGGTTCGCCCCGACTGCTGATTGGATCGCATCTGGATACCATCCCGAATGCCGGAGCATATGATGGCGTTCTCGGCGTCCTGCTCGCGATCGCTTTGCTGGAATCCTTGCAAAAGCGGAAGTTGCCTTTTGCAATAGAAGTAATCGGATTTTCCGATGAGGAAGGCGTTCGGTTCGGAAAGCCGTTTATTGGCAGCCGAGCGCTCGTCGGCCGGCTCGATGAACAGCTCCTGAATTGCCGAGATGCGAATGGAATTTCTGTGCGCGAGGCGATCGAAGGCTTCGGTTTAAATCCGGGGGACCTTTCGCGCGCTACCGTCACCGATGATACCCTGGGCTACTTGGAGTTTCACATCGAGCAAGGACCCGTGCTTGAGTGGCAAGAACGGCCGCTTGGAGTTGTGGAGTGTATTGTAGGCCAAACACGACTTGAGCTGGTCTTTTCAGGCTGTTCGAACCATGCCGGCACCACACCAATGCAACTGCGGCGGGATGCCGTTGCCGGAGCGGCCGAGTGGATCGTCGCAGTGGAGCGTGAGGCGCAAAATTCTCCCGGACTGGTGGCGACTGTTGGCCAGATCGAAGTAAATCCAGGGGCAGTCAACGCCATCGCCGGGCGGGCTCGGGTGACGCTGGATGTTCGCCACGGCTCAGATGAGATTTGTGCGAGAACCGCGGACAAACTCATCCGGCAGGCGGAGGAAATCGCCGAACGCCGCGCCTTAACGCTTAAGTGGAGCGAACTGTTACGGCAGAAAGCAGTCAAAATGGACAGATTTCTTGTGGAGCGGGCTGAAGAAGCGATCCGCGGCATCGGGTCCGCGCCTTACCGCATGGTGAGCGGCGCCGGGCACGATGCCATGATCCTTGCCGAAAAAGTCCCGGTGGCGATGATCTTTCTGCGAAGCCCCGGTGGGATTAGTCATGACCCTGCAGAATCGGTCAAGGTCGAGGACGTGGCGAGGGCTCTCGAATGCGGCTCCCAACTGCTGGATCAGCTCGCCAACTCTTCGGAATTTCTAAAAAGGAAGTGCCGTGCATAATCTTGGCCAAACGCGAAGTAGCCAACAATGCAATCATATGCTCCTGACACCGGACACTTTCGTGCGCACGACGCTGCCCGGCATGAAAACATGCGTCGCCCTCGTCCATGTTGGTCCCGCGGCGGGCGCGAAATTCACTCAGTACACGGCTGAATGCGAAGCCGGTGGCGAACTTGGACCGACGTCGGCGCAACGCTTCCTCTATGTGCTCGAGGGCGGTTTGAAATTAGAGATGGATGGTCATCGCCACGAACTCGAAAGTGGTGGCTACGCATACCTGCCGGAAGGCAAGGTCCATCGTGTAGTGGCGACAAAAGCTAGCCGCGCCGCCGTCATCGAGAAAGTGTACCAGGCGCTACCCTCCTTCGAGTCACCCGCCGCCATCATTTCCAACGCAGATGCGGTTTCCTCGCATCCGCTGAACGATGACCCGGACCTACAGGTGAAATGCCTCCTGCCCGATGCCATGAGCTTCGACTTTGCCGTGAACACAATGGTCTATCAGCCGGGTGCCGCGTTGAGTATGGTCGAAATGCACGTGATGGAGCACGGCCTGTTGATGCTTGAAGGCGGCGGCATCTACCGCCTCGGGGATTCGTGGTATCCCGTAAAGGCCGGTGATTTCATCTGGATGGGACCGTGGTGCCCGCAGTGGTTCGGCGCAATCGGAAAAGTTCCCGCAAAATACCTCATTTACAAGGACTCGAACCGGCATCCACTGCTGGGTGAACAACGATGAAGGTCGATGTAGACTCGGGTCGGCTGTCGAACGAGATCGAGGAACTTGCCGCGATCTCCGATGCCGAAGCGCCGGCGGTAACTCGTATCGTATTTACGCCGACCGACTTGAAGGCGCGTGCTTGGCTAATTGGCCGCTGCGAGGATGCTGGACTGGCCGTGCGGCAGGATCCCATCGGAAATATCTTCGCGCGGTGGGTGGGGTCGGATCCAACTGCTCCCGCAATCGGCACTGGCTCTCACATCGACGCAATCCCGAACGCCGGGAAATACGACGGTGTGGTTGGCGTGCTCGGTGGCCTTGAGGCGATTCGTGCTCTTCAACGAGCCGGTTCTCGACCGACATGTTCGATCGAATTGCTTGTGTTTACCTCCGAGGAGCCGACGCGCTTCGGAATAGGTTGTTTGGGCAGCCGTTTGTTGTCGGGGACGATGTCCGCGGAGTCGGCTCGAAAGTTAACCGACAAAGAAGGCCGCTCGCTCGAGGAAGTGCGATGCTCAGCCGGACTAAGAAATCAGCTTGAAGACGTGAAGTTACGCGACAGTCACTACAAAGCGTTTGTAGAATTGCACATCGAGCAAGGGCCGCTGCTCGAACATCAGAAAGTCCCTCTTGGGATCGTTACAGAAATCGCAGCCCCCGCCAGCCTCCGTATTTCGATTGAAGGCAGGGGGGGACACGCGGGCGGAGTGCTCATGCCGGATCGTAAAGATGCACTCTGCGCTGCCGCGGAGCTGATCCTGGCCATCGAGAATGCCGCAAAAACAAGCGGCGCCCTGGATACCGTGGCCACGGTGGGTATCTGCGACGTGTTTCCGGGAGCGGTCAACAGCATTCCCTGCCGCGTGCAATTGAGCGTGGACATTCGAGACACAAGCCTGGAACGCCGCGACGCCGTGATGCAAGTAATCGGGTCCGCGCGCCAATCGATAGCCGCCAAGCGGCACGTCTTGATTCAAACGGAGCAGCTAAACGCGGATGCGCCCGCCCAATGTGACCCTGCGATTGTGGAAGCTCTCTCTCAATCCTGCAAGAAACATCAAAGCAAGTTTATTCCCATGGTTAGCCGCGCGTATCACGATTCGCTCTTCATGTCGCGTATCGCCCCGGTGGCGATGCTGTTTATTCCCTGCCACAACGGCTACAGCCACCGGCCCGACGAGTACGCATCCCCGGAAGATATCGAACGCGGAGTCGTGGTGCTTGCCGACACGCTTGCCACCCTCGCCGCGTAATCTCCATAAAATGCTCGGTTGTCATTTTTTCAATTCGCCGAAAGAGAAGCGCGAATTTTTGCGTAGCCGGGTTTAATGACGGAGTAGATGAAATCAATGCGGCGGTTGTACGGCAGAAACGCGCTCTTCATCGCATTGATCGTGATTTTCTCGAAGTCGTCAAGCGAAAGCCCAAAGGTGTCCGCTGCCGCCTCGAACTCTTTGGTCATGGATGTATCGCTCATCAACCGGTTGTCCGTATTCAACGTGACCCGAAACCTCTCTTGGTAAAAGATCCTGAACGGATGCTCGGCGACGCTCGCCGCCGCGCCAGTATGGACGTTGCTTAGCAGGCAAATTTCCAGAGGAATCCGCTTGTCGAGAACGTACTGCGCAAGATCGCCCAGTTTGACGACTTTGCCATCGACAACAGTAATGTCCTCGATTAAGCGGGTCCCGTGACCGATGCGATGGGCGCCGCAGTATTGAATGGCCTGCCAGATCGATTCCTTGCCAAAGCCCTCGCCCGCGTGAATGGTAATGTTGAAATTCTGCCGCTGAATGTAGTGAAACGCGTCCACATGCTTCTTCGGCGGATATCCGCCCTCTTCACCGGCCAAGTCAAATCCCACGACTCCACGCTCGCGAAAATCCACGGCAAGCTCCGCCATCTCGAGCGACACATCCATGTTGCGCATCGCGCAAATGATCAGGCCCGAAGAGATTCCAAAGTCCTTTCGCCCCTGCTCCAAGCCCTTCAGCACAGCGGAAATCACTTGCTGATGAGTCAATCCGTTTCGTCGGTGAAACAAGGGAGCGAACCGCGTCTCGAAATAGACCACTCCGTCTCTGCTCAGATCCTCTGCCTGCTCATAGGCAACTCTTTCGAGCGCCTCTTCGCTTTGCATCACCGCAATTGTGTGTGCAAATCCTTCCAAGTACTTCGGCAGGCTTCCCTGATTCGCGCCTTGGTGGAACCAGCGCGCGAGCTCCTCGGGATCTTCGCTGGGAAGCTCCTTATACCCGGCCCGTCTTGCCAGGTCGATTACGGTTCTTGGCCTGAGCACGCCGTCAAGGTGTTCGTGCAACAGTACTTTGGGAATAGTCTTCAGTACGCCGCGATCCAGTTTCATGGAGCCCTCCGACGTCCGTGTCTACTCCGATTATTATCACGAGAGAGGACAGCACTGAAGTGTGAGGTCAATCCGTCCGAGCGTGGTTTCGCGGAACGGTCTGCCGGGTTAAAGTTCGACTCGAACTTCAAGCTAAGATTCATCTGCGTCTGCCGTGCAATGCCGATCGACTTGTCTACGTTTCCGAGCCCGAAGGGGCAGTTGTAGAAGCCACTGGTCTCGTTGGGTGCGCCGCAACCGCATGACAGAACAGGTAATGTCCCCTGAACCGGCAACTCGTTGTGATATTGGTTCTGCTCCACGTTGTCGATGGGAATGTCCAGGCTCGGTGTATTGCTCACGTTGAACACGTCGAAACTGTAACGCAGCGTGATTCGCACATTCAGTTGCGTCATTTTGACGATGGACATGTCCAATCGTTTTTGCCAGGATTGCCGGAAGATGTTGCGCTGCCTTGTAGTGAAGCCCGCCTGGTAAGGATCGTTCGACGGGATCGCGCCGTTCACTGCGCCCGACTGCCGAACAGGTATAGTGAAGCACGATGCTTTCAGCGCCGATCCATTTTACGCCAACTTGCCCGGTCAACGCGGATTGCGGCGTGAAGCCCGGGGCCAATGGGACGATCGGGTTGGTGATGCCGTTCGAAACGCCGTAATACAAGCTGCCAACCGGGCCACTGCAGTCAATCACGCTGAAGGACTGTCGGCTCTGGTAGATGCCGATACTCTGCAGAGCCCAACCATTCGTGAATTTGCCCTTAACCGAAGAATCCGCCGCGAGCTTGGGCATTTCCAGCACAAAGTTGAAGTTGAACACACGTGTGCGGCCGAAGTCGGCGGTGCCATAGGCATGGTGCAGATTCAGCGGATGGTTGCCGTTGTAGAACAACCCTAGCGCGCTCTGTTCATCCGTGGCGTGCGAATAGGCATACGAAAGCCGACGCGGACGTCGTGGTGCTCATTTGCTTGTCCACGTGGGTCGGAACCGAAATGCACACTTTCGTTTTCCTCAATTCATTTTTCTATTGCAGGCGTCGAGCCGGAATTCGGGGGTAGCATAGATGCGCCATGCCACTGCGATGTGTTGTCCTACGACTGGTCCGCTTGTTCCTGGTCTTTTTGGTAGCGGTGGAATTTCTGTTTCCGTGCGCCTCTTCTAGGCAAGCGCTGCCCGAAAGATCTTCGGACTCTGGCCTCGTTCTGCACGAAAAGCGAAATTCTCCGCTGGATTTGGAAGTCGCGGGCGATTTGACTGAACTGCCATTTGGGTCCGTCCGATATATTCGTAGAGAGGATTTGCTAAAGCTGCCGCAGATCAGCCTTATGGTCACCGACGATGCGAACTTCAAGGGCCCCACTCCGGTAAGCGGAGTACTCCTGGAAGCGTTGTCCAAACGCGTGAGCGCGAAGCCTCAATCCGACCTGATTGTCGCCATTTGTAGCGACAAGTATCGCGCAAACTATCCGCGCTCCTATATCGCGGCCCATCATCCGATTCTGGTGCTGACGGTCAACGGCAAGTCGCCCGATGAATGGTCAACACATCCGGATGGCCTGGACTTTTCCATGGGCCCTTACCTGATTTCCCACGCGAAGTTCACTCCAGCTTTCAAAGTTTTGTCTCACTCCGACGAGCCGCAAATCCCATGGGGAGTGGTTCGCCTGGAATTTCGAAATGAGCAAAAAGTCCTGGGAGCGATAGCACCTCGCGGGCCGCACGCCCGCGATCCTGACGTACAAAATGGCTACCGCGTGGCCCAGCAAAACTGCTTTCGCTGCCACAACATCGGTGCCGAAGGCGGCACCAAGGCGGGCCGGCCGTGGCTCGTGCTCGCCACTTGGGCGAACGCCGCGCCGGATCATTTCATTGCGTATGTTCGCAATCCCAAGGCAAAGAACGCTCGTGCGCAGATGCCCGGCAACCCGAACTATGACGACGCCACGCTCAACGCGTTGGTCGCCTACTTCCGCACCTTTTCTACAGACCCCAAGCCATGATTCTGCGCGTCGCCAAAACCTCGCTCGTTTTTGCCATTGCCCTCTATTTCACTCTCATCGTTTTTAATAATCTCTCCGACTACGATTCCAATTATCAATTTGTCCGGCACGTCCTGATGATGGACTCGACGTTCCCCGGCAATCGCGGGATGTGGCGCGCGCTGAATCCGCCCGCCTGGCATGTCGCGTTTTATTGGGCCATCATCGTATGGGAGTTCGCGGCCACGCTTCTCTGCTGGTGGGGAGGATTGCGTCTCGCAAAGTCACTGAAAAAAGAGCCGCGGGAGTTCCGCGAAGCCAAGCATGTCGCGATCACCGGCTTGACAGTGGGCCTTTCTCTTTGGCTCGTGGCTTTTCTGATTTTTGGCGGAGAATGGTTCCTGATGTGGCAGTCCCGCGCATGGAATGGCCAGGAATCAGCCTTTCGCATGTTCGCGACGGTCGGAATCGTTTTGCTTTTTCTGGCGCAGCCCGAAGCCGGCGACCGGCTCTAGCTTTCCGCGAACGCTGGATCGCGTTTCCTCACACTCAGAAACACCCAGGAAAGTCCTACCGCGAGATATCCCAGGTAAATGCCAACCATAGACATGCAAACCGCTGACACCTCGCGCCGCCAAAACCACGGCGAGCGAAACCGCCGCGAAGCCCGGAGTCTCATTCCGAAAGTGCGTTTTCCGAAGCGACGAATGCGTCAGGCCATTGTGCGACAGGCGTCAAAGTTTCGATGGAATGGTGCGGAAAATCCCTAAGGCTCAGTGAACCGCCTTTGACTTACACGCGCACAGGCCGTTTGCGCTTCCATTCATGCTCTCGCCGCAACAAGGACTGATGTTTCTTGATCTGCATTTCAATCTCGCTGAACGCCTTCTTGCAACCCGCCAAAACATTCTTGCCGTTTCCCGTAGCGTGCAGCGTCCCTGTGGGTAGCGAAAGCGTCAAGATAAGCGATCGCTCCTCGGTCCGCTGATTTTTCGAAAAAACACCTTTGATTTGCACCAGGTCCGGCTCATAACTTCGCAAGAGCCGGTTCAGTTTGTCCAGACGACGCGTCACTTCCATCTCGACTGGTTTCTGTGAATCTACATGCTTGTAGCTGATCGAAACGTTCATGGTTGCACCTGTAAGACTTGATGGGAGCCGAGGCAGGACCGCAACGGAGCAATCTTCCGCACCGCATGGCAAGCTCAGCCTAGCACTCCGGCAAGTCTCGTGCAATCCCTGCAATCCCAACGCGCGTTGACAGCAATCCGAACTGTCCTTAGTCTAATTCCGCTCTCATGAAAAAACGCCCATCGTCCAAATCTCAATCGCAAAGCGGTGTCCGTATCGGTCCCGCCGGCTGGTCGTACAGCGATTGGGGTGGTTATGTTTATCCTTCCCGCCGGCCGAAGGATTTCCACGAGGTCAGATACCTTGCCGAGTTCTTCGACACCATCGAAATCAACACGTCTTTTTATCAGCCACTGCGCCCCGATCATGCCGAACTTTGGCTAAACCGCGTTGCCGCTAATCCCGCCTTCGTCTTCACCGCAAAGCTCTGGCAGAAATTCACCCACGATCCTTCCGCGACGATGGAAGACGAGCGCGCGGTCCGCGCCGGCTTCGACGTTCTACGTAACGCAGAAAAGCTCGGTGCCATCCTTCTGCAATTCCCTTTTTCTTTTCACCGCACCACCGAAACCCTCATTTATCTCACTGCCGTGCTTGAGCGCTTCGCCGATTACCCGCTCGTCGTCGAGTTGCGGCACTCCTCCTGGCAAATTTCGGAAACATTCGATCTTCTGCGCGATCGCAGGGTCGGCTTTTGTAACATCGACCAACCCATCATCGGCCACTCTGTTGAACCCTCCGCGGTCGCCACTTCATCCGTTGGTTATGTCCGTCTCCACGGCCGCCGCTACGACACATGGTTCAGCGACGATCCAGCCACTCCAGCTCACGAGCGGTACAATTATCTCTACTCGACGGAAGAGCTAAATCCCTGGGTGGATCGAATTCACGTTCTAAGCGAACACACACGCAACACGTATGTCATCACCAATAACCATTACCAGGGCAAAGCGGTTGTCAACGCTCTAGAGCTTCTCAGCATTTTGAAGGGAACAAAAGTAAAGGTGCCCGAGCCGCTCCGCGAACGTTTTCCGCAGCTCGAACAAATTGCCAATGAAATGCCAGCTCAGTCCACGCTGTTTCCAACGGACGTACCAAAAGCGAAAAAATAATGGATCTATTTCTTGAAGAGATTTTCGAACGCCTGACGAGCATCGAGGGGGCGCCCCGGGGTGGGAGATTCCACAGGAACCTGGGCAGGCTGCATGTACGAAGTGGGGGCCGTGTCTTTTTCTACCGTGGTTCGGAACTCGTAGAACGTACATTCATTCTTTGTATCCTTGGGAGAAATCCGGGCCGGAATCGGCTGGGTGCACTCGAACTGCGCTCCGGTATCAAAAAACCGGCACTGCTTGCAACAGTGCAGCTCAAAGTTGCATTTCGGGCATTTCCCCGAAGGATCGAAACCCGCCACCAGCACCGCGCCACAATTCGAACAGCGCGCCCGCGTTACCGTTCCGACCATCCTCGGCGTGCGCGGACCAAGATGATCGGTCGCACCTCGCGGTCCGCCCTGCGGCGGCTTACGCTCTCTGTCCTTCTTTTCCCGTCTGTCCTGCTTTTCGGCATCACGATAGCCGCGGTGACCGTACTTGCGATCCACAAACGCCTCCGTCCGTCAGTCGCAACGGACTGTAACTACACCCTGCTTCACAACCGTGTTAAATCGTGTCTTTTCCCGAGATGTATCCAATCAGAACGCTACAAACGCCCAGCATACCAGTCTTCCCTTTTGACGTTATTCTGGAATGCTGTCTAGCGAGAGCAGAAGATGGGACATCTATGTTTGTAGCCCTCTGGGAGTTCGAAGTCAAGCCGGGAAGTGAAGACCGCTTTCAAAGAGTCTATGGACCCAAAGGTCAGTGGGTCCGACTGTTTCGACGCGATCCCCATTTTCGGGGTGCTCAACTCCGGCGGGATCCCTCCCGCCCGCTCGTTTACTTCACCATCGACTTCTGGGATTCCAAAGCTGCCTACCAGCACTTCCTGACGAAAAATCGCGTTCCGTACCAGGCCATAGACCGAAGCACGGAAGGGCTCACCCGGCGCGAACGCCACATTCTGTGTTTCGAACTACCGAGCCGTTCTTCACGCTACACAAACATTCCGACCAGCCCATCAGCGGGCAAATCCGGTTGAAGAATCGTCTTGGGCGTTCCAGCCGCCCGCAGAACCGCTTCCGCAGCCAGATAGCCACTTCGCACCGCTCCTTCCATTGTTGCGGGCCAACCGGTATCGGTCCAATCTCCGGCCAGGAACATTCCTCGCACTGAGGTCTCTTGCTTTGGACGCCACCGATCCACTCCAGGTTGCGGGGAAAATGTAGCCGAAGCCTCCTTAATCACTGTCGCCTTCGTCAAATTCGCTTCCCGCGCCTTTGGCAGCGCCTGTCGCACCTCTGCCAGGCACAGATCGATGATCTCCTGCCGCGGCTTCTGCAATAGGCCGTATGACGCGCTAATCACCAGTTGCAGGTACTGGCCCTTCCCGCTCCCATTCTTCCCTGTATAGAGGGCCGTCTTGTTAAATATCCACTGCGTCGTCGTCTCTAGCAGTGTCAGGAACGGCTCCTGCATCACTACCCGGTCAAACCACAGGTGCACGCCCGTGATCGGCGAGTCTCGAATCTTCGCGATGTTTCCAAGCGCCGGGTCGGCGGCCTTAAGTCCCGCCGGAAGTAGTTCTTCGAGCGACCCGTGCGGCAGCGCCACGACAAACGCATCGCCGCTCTCTTCCCTACCCTCATCAAACACGGCCGCCGCTAAAATATTCCCAGCGAACCGCAATCCACGTACTGGGCTTCGTAGGTTCACTTCCCCGCCGGCCTTCTCAATGGATTCCTTGCACGCTTCGTACAACGTGCCCAACTCCGCGCTGGGCACTCCCATGCGATAACCTGTGCGGTTCCTGAGCACCGACTTCCACAACACGTCGATCCCATACTGCGCGTCGATGTTGTCCAGTTCCTCAGAAAGCGCGCTCACCAGCACGGCCCTCCAGAAACGCTCGATCGCGCCTGGCGTCTGCTTCTGTCTGTTCAGCCACTCGAGCATCGAAACAGGTGCGCCATTTCTCAGCTCCGCGGGCCGGCCCTGCGCGCGAAGAATCGAAAATATCGCGCGCCCGATCGAAATCTTATCTTTCCCCGACAGCGGCGCAAAAGTCAGGAAGGAACCAATCATGTGCAACGGTGCAGGAAACATTCCCGCCTCGAGGGAGCCTTCCCGGCCCTGCGGATCGCGCAGCAGCAGACGGTCGAAAAACGTTATTTTGTCCTGAACGCCGACGCGCCGAAAGAAATCCTCTAGATTCGTGCAACAGCCGAACGTTACGTGCTGGCAGTTATCCACGTGCTCGCCGTCCGGCAATACATAGGAAGTCGCCCGGCCGCCGAGAAAGGGCCTCTGCTCAAACAGGCGCACGCGCCAACCGGCTTCAGCCAGCGATACGCCCGCCGACAGCCCCGCTAGCCCGCCCCCGATCACGATCACGTTTGGCAAGAATATTCTCTTTCGTGTGGCGCCCGAATCGCGCCTTGGCTACCAACTTCAGTTTCTCCGCCTTGGTCAGCCGCACACGGCCGCCAAAAACGGCAAAGTCAACGGACTCAATACGCGCCAGCAGCGCGCTATAGGTATGCACCAGCAGCCACAAAGTCGCGCGGCTGTCTTCCTCGACCATGCCGAGCAACTGCGATCCTTCTCCGTACAATTTCCAGGCCCGGTCCGCCTCGAACCGCAGTAATTCCCTAACTCCTAGACTCGCTTCCTGGTGGCCCAAATCCTCTTTGACGACACGAAAGTGTTGCAGATCTTCTTCCGGGAGATACACCCTGCCTAGTTCGTAATCCTCGTTTACGTCGCGAATGATGTTGGTGAGCTGAAAAGCCAGACCCAGCTTTTCCGCTAATTCCAGCGCCTTGGAATCCTCGAATCCAAAAATATGCGTGCAGGTCAGTCCCACCGTTCCCGCCACGCGGTAACAATATTCTCGCAGCCTTTCAAAGGACGTGTACGACTGAATCGTTAAATCCATCTCCGCACCCGAAATCAAATCGTGAAGATAGCGGGTCGGCATTTTGTAACGCTCGATGGTGTCAACCAGCGAGGGAATCACTTCTCTCTCGCCTTTCAAATACCCGGTGGGCAACGGCGCGACGGCATTTCCATCGAAAGCCTGCGAATGCCCCGTGATAGCCTCGTCCAGCGCCGCCCGCCATCTCGCCAGGCCGCGGTGCTTCCTCGCCAGATCCGCGCCGTCATCCGACACGTCGTCGATGCATCGCATGAACGCGTACAAGGCGACGATTCCATCCCGCTTTGCCTTCGGCAGCAGGAAAAACGCCGGGTAGAAACTACTGTGAGCTTCCCGGGCGATCCGATGGCATTCCTCATAGGAAGCCACCACATCCAGCGTCGGCTCTCGCCGCGCAGCAATTTCGTTCGTTTGTTTCGGAATTTGAGTAATCGGCGTAGGAGCTGATCTCCACATGTGAGCCCCAATGGCCCGCCCCAGCAGGCGCACCTGTTGTCCTTTGCTCACCTCCGGCCGCCGGTTCAGCGTGTCGTATCCAATGGATTCGATCGCGTCCAGCACGGCCAGTCCCCCACGGCTGAACATGGCTAAATCCACGCTCAGTTTGCCGGAGACCATTCTTGCAAGCGGCTTCCCCTTTTCAAAAAGGGCTCGGGTGGATTCGATCAGCTCCTTCATCAACGCCACATAGTGTCCATCAAATTTTCTCTCGACAATTTGTCGCTCGCTCACTCCGTGAGCCGCGGCTCGATCCAGCGGAATATAGATTCTTCCCTTCTCCAAGTCCCGCGAAACATCCTGCCAGAAATTCGCCAATTGCAGCGCCGTGCAGGTTGCGTCCGAAAGTTTTTGCCGATCCTCGTCGCGGTAGTTGCAGAGATACAACACCAATCGTCCTACCGGATTCGCCGAGAACTCACAGTAGTCCAGCACTGCGTCCCACCTCGGGTATCTCTTCACCACCTGGTCCTGCCGAAAAGCCTTCAACAAATCCGCGAACGGCCGCTTTGGGATATGTTTTGCGATCACAGTCTCTTGCAGTGCTACAAAAACCGGGTGTGACGGCCTGCCCTCGTAACATTCGTCCAATTCCGTTTCCCACCAGGCAAGCAGCTCCAAGGCCCGGTCTTTGTCCGGGATTTCGTCTCCCAAATCGTCGGCCCATCGGCAGTAGGCATATAGATTGTAGAAATGCTGGTGGAGTTCCCTCGGGAGCAGCCATGAAACTACATTAAAGTTTTCATAGTGATGCGTCGCCAGCCACTTCGTATATTGCTGCGCGATCTTGGGCGCACACCCGTTCGCCGGCAATTTCTCCATCAGCGATAATTCACCTGGACGCAGCATCAGTGAGAGAGTTGTTTCTTCCTCCGTCCAAAGTGGACCGGACCTTTAGAGCGCTGGGTTTTAGCGAATAACAAAATACAAGTTACGAACCACGTCCTCAAGGCCGGACGGCCAACTTGATCTCTCCACTGCGCGCCTTCATGCGCTCGAATGCCTGCGGCAGATCTTCCAATCGAATCTCTTCAGTCACGAATTCTTCGGCGGAGACATCCCCGCGCCGCACCGCTTCCAGCGCTTCACGAATGAAGCGTGGCGTATGATGGAACGGCGAAATCATCTTGATCTCGGAATAGTGAATCGCCGCAGGCTCGATCTCCACGCGCGTCCCGGACGGCAATCCGCTGAAGAAGTTCACCACGCCTCCGCGGCGCACCATCTTTAACGCCTGCTGCCACGTCGCGGGATTCCCCGCCGCCTCGACCACCGAATCGGGCCCGCGCCGTTCTTCCGTCAAGTCTCTCACTGCCGCGACCACGTCGGGTATCTCCGTCACATTGATCGTGACAGCCGCTCCCAGCTTTCGTGCTACTCCGAGCGGCCCTTCGCGCCTGGCTAACGCAATCACGCGCACTCCCCGGCGCGAAAGCATGCGTACGTACTTCAATCCAATCGGTCCGCAGCCAATAACGGCCGCGGTATCCCCGGTGCGTACTTCCATCTCGTGAATCCCGCGCAGCACGCATGCCAGCGGCTCCACGAAAGCCGCGCTGTGATCGTCCACCGAATGCGGAACTTCCAGCATGTTTTCCCGGACAATCCGTCCCGGAATCCGCATATATTCCGCGTATGCGCCATTATTGAACAGCAGGTCGTCGCAAAGATTCTCCTGGCCACGTCGGCAGTGATAGCAGCGAAAACAAGGTGCGGAATTCGCAGCAATCACCCGCATCCCGAGACGCCACTTTGCGTCCACGCGCTTTCCCGTGGCTACGATCTCGCCCACCACTTCATGTCCAAACACGGCCGGAGGTTGAATCATCTTTGCGTGATAGCCACGCTTCCAAACCTTGAGGTCCGTTCCGTCCGTCAGCGCCAGCCGCACGCGCAAAAGCACTTCGTCGGCTGCCAGAGAAGGCACGTCGATCTGCTCGATCCGCAGATCTTCGCTGCCATACAGCACCGCCGCCGTCATTTTCGAGGGAACACTGATGCGAGCCGGGGCAACAAGTTCTTCCAGCCCAGAATCCGTCTTCTTTGTGGATGCTGCTCTCATGAGTGCGTTATCAGAATCTTCAACGATTCTTCCGTGGGCCTATTGGCTAGTTCCAACCCCTCTTGAATTCTAGCCAATGGAAACCGGTGCGAGACAATTTCCATGACCGGCAGTTTCTTTTCCAACACCAGCGCTGCCGCACTATCTTGGATGTCCACAGCTGCACTGTAGCTGCCCAGGATTTCCTTTTCGTCGATCCCCACAGCAGCAGCCGGAAACTCGATCTTTGTCACAGGGTCGTTTGCAGCGAACAGAAGGACTCGTCCGCCAGGCCTTGCCGCAGCCAACGCTTCCACTACGACGGCGGGATGCGCCACCGCAACTAAAACCACATCTGCGCCACGACCCCCCGACCGGGTCCGTATCTCTTCCACAAGCTTACCACTTAACGGGTCAAATGACTCTACCGCACCAAGCTCCAGGCTCTTCCTCCGCCGGCGCTCCATCGGGTCACTGGTATAGATGAGCGCGCCCACTGTCTGGGTAACCATCAGTAGTTGCAGTCCGATAGGGCCGCACCCGATGATAAGCACAGTTTCGCCCGGCGACACCCGCGCCTTTTGCACAGCCTTCACAATTGTGTTGATTGGTTCGATGAAAGTGGCTTCCTCGAAACTCACATTATCTGGCAGCACCACAATGCCCCGCTCCGCCACCCACGGCATCGCCTTCACATACTCTCCGAATCCACCGCCATTCGGCGTGAACCCCGCAGTCAGGCCCGTTGTCTTGTACTGCTTGCACTGCGAAAACTGCCGGTTCTTACAATAAAAGCATTCGCCGCAAGGAATGTGGTGAAAGCTCATCACCCGGTCGCCCACCTTCCATTTGCTGGCGCCCTTGCCAATCGCAACTACGGTTCCCGCCAGCTCATGCCCAAGGATCTGCGGCGGTTCTACATACCGCTGAAAAATCTTCTTGATGTCCGTCCCACAAATCCCGCACGCCGCCACCTTGATGAGCACCTCTCCCTCACCCACCTCCGGCACCGGCACTTCCTCCACCCGCACCACACCCTTCTCTCGATACACACCGGCCCGCATCGTCCTCGGTACCAGCGCCAAAGTCCTCAACCCTTCGACGACTGTCCCGGTCCCGTTCATTCGCTCATACCCTCGGTGGCATGGACCTTCCCCAGTTCCGGCGTTAGTGCTTGAATGTACTCATCGAGGAACCTTGCCAATTTCTCGGCGGCAGCCCTGCTCTGTCGGCCGAACCGAAGCAGCGCGAGAATCTTGCCAGGCTCTTTCATCAAGTCTTTCAGAAGCGGCACGACCCGAATGGATCCATCGGCGGTAAGGACTTTTTCAAAATCGACCGGCATTTCTTCTTCGCTGCCGTCGCTTATCGCCCGAATCACGGCCACAGGAATTTGTTCTTCGTCAAATTGGCGAACTACATGCGAGGATTCCATGTCGACGACGTCTGCAAATTGGGACAGTCGGGCCTTCTCTTCGGCTGTGTCGACGACCCGGTTTACGGTGACTAGTCCGTGAACAAGACTTGCTCCCTGGTTGCTGGCAAGTTCGAGTAAAGCCTTTGAGACACTCGTCCCGGTCGCATTCCGCAGGTCCCCAACCCGGCATGGTGCAACAATCGAAAGCGCTTCGTATTTTGGATTTAACGATCCCGCGAGCCCCGAGGATAGCACCGCGTCAACCCCGGCTGCCTTCACGCAACTGGCCACTTTAAAATCAAAAGCTCCGATCCCCATACCGGTTAGATACACCCAGACAATGTGATTATTGATCTGAGCTTCTTGGACGCGCACACCTTCGCTCCAATGCGATTCATTCAACAGTATTTCTCGGAATGGCCGCAGCTTACTCCAAGGCGCAAACTCCGCATCCACCGCGAATGTCACCAATATTCTCATCTATGCTCGTCACTTCGCTACTTCCGTTCCTTACATCACTGACTTCTTGTACTTCCTCAACTACCTTCCGCGCTCACGCCGCGAGCTTCATCTTCCTCACCCGCCCCGCCTTCACGTACCCGTTCGCCTGATACCACCGCACCGCGCGTTCCAACGCTGCCGCCACTGGCCCCGACGGAAATCCCAATTCCCTCTGCGCTCGCGAGCAATCCACGAACATCTTGTGTTCGGCGATTTTCACGCCCTCCACCGGAATCTGCGGCTCTTTCCCGATCAACCGCGAAAACGCGGTCTCTACATACGCTACACCCAACGCCACCCCGTGCGGGATTTTCATCGACGGTGCCCGTAAACCCGTAATCCTCGCCAATCTATCCAACAAATCCTTCAGCGTCAGATTCTCTGCTCCAAGCAAATACCGCTCACCAATCTTTCCCCGTTCGGACACCAGCAAATGCCCCGCCGCGCATTCTTCGACTCCCACAAAATTCAATCCTGTCTCTACATAACCCGGCATTTTCCCGTTCAGGAAATCTAAAATAATTTTCCCCGTCGGCGTCGGCTTCCAGTCCCAGGGTCCCACGGGGGTAGTAGGCATTGCTACGATGGCCGGCAGACCTTCCTTCGCTGCTCGCAGCACTTCCTGTTCGGCCATCCATTTCGAACGCTTATAGTGTCCGATCATCTCATCGAGCTTTGTATCTGTCGTTTCATTCGGCAATTCCGGCCGATCTACGGCGATCGTCGCCACCGTGCTCGTATAAATCACTTGATCGACACTCGCTTTTTTCGCCGCCGTGAGAAGATTCCTCGTCCCGCCCACATTCGAATCGTAAATTTCCTGCGGATTTTTCGCCCAAAGGCGGTAATCCGCCGCCACGTGAAACACGCGCTTCGCGCCGTTCATCGCACGGTCCAGCGAAGCCGCGTCGCGCAAATCTCCCGTCACATATTCCAGCGGCAAATCGCTGATCGCGCGATTGTTGCTTGACGGCCGCATGAGCACCCGCACGCTTTCTCCGCGCGCCACCAACTGCCGCGCTACGTGGCTCCCGAGAAAGCCCGCCGCTCCTGTGACCAAGGTCGTCATGGCTTGCGCTTGCCCACGCGCTTCTCTCCCAAATTCCCACCAAACTGCCAAGCTAACAACTTCCAGAAATCTCCCGCCTTCGGATTCATTCCGAGGAGCGCCGCTGTTTCGTATCCTCCATGGCACTGGCAGTTCTCGCAGCGCGGATTCAGCCCGCGCCCGTAATTCTCCCAAACCGTTTCGTCCAGCAGCGCCTTATAACTCTGCGCGTAGCCCGCTTCGAGCAAGCTGCACGGGCTTGTCCATCCGAGCGGTCCATAGACCGGCGCACTCCACACGCTGCAATCCAGTTCTCTCTCCCCCCGCAAATAATCCAGGTAAATCGGGGAAATCAGCAGGTTGTAGTCTGCCAGCCATTCGCTCGCCTCGCGGAATTTTTGGTGCATCTTTTCATGAAACTTCACGCTAGCGTCCCGGCACAGCCGCTGCTCCGGATAATGGGGCGCCAGCAGGTATCCGTCGACGCGCATGGCGTGTAGCCACCCGTACAGCTCCTCCAAATCCCTTAGGTCCGTGTCCGGATAAATTGTGCTGTTCACTACCACAAAAAATCCGGCATTCTTCGCGGCTTTAACTCCGTCCAGCACCTCCGCAAAAAGCCCAACCCTCTTCGCGCGCGCCTCGTGGACCGATTCTGTCCCATCCAGCTTTACATTCCAGAAAAACTTCGTGGAGGGCAGAATCATATGCAGTCGCCGCCGGATCAATGTTCCGCTGGTCGACAAAAACAGATAGTGCCCCCGCTCGAGGATGCCCCGCGTCAGCGCGACAATTTCCGGATACTCCAGCGGTTCAGCTCCGCCGATCGACACCATCGGCGTGTTGCACTGTTTCACCGCCGCCAAACATTGTTCAACGGTGAGCGTCGGACGCTCTACCGTCGATCCGTCGCCACTGGCTTCGCAGCAATTCGAACGGCGACTTCCGAGCGGCTCCAGCGAGAGGAACAGTGGAAACTTGCGTTCACCCCGCATTTTTTTCGTTGCAAGGTGTTTTGTAGAGTCGAAAACCAGCCCGAAGGGGTACCGCATTGGTGGATTAGGAGACGCGCCGTTCGCGCGCCGTATAAAGGCCGCTACGCAGCCGAAAATCACCCGGATTAAACTTCGCCGCGCAATATTCCGCCGTGCGCCTCGCATGATTTCGGTAACGGGCGAGCGCATATACGGGAAAGGAATTCTTATAAAGGTGGTACTTCAAGTAGAAAACACCAGGAAATCCAGTTCCTGTAAAATCGTCTTCACCCCACGAGCCATCCGCATGCTGCTGCCCAACCAGGTAAGCGGCAGCGCGCGCAATCGCCGGGTCGTTCGGGTCCGCACCTGCGAGCAGTCCAATCAGTCCCCAAGCGGTTTGTGATGCCGTGCTATTTCCCTGGCCTTTACTGGACACCACTTCATAACTGTTCAGCGATTCGCCAAAGCTACCATCTTCCTTCTGCACCTGGCGCAGCCAATTTACTGCTCTTACGCAATAGTCCTGCGCTGTCATTGAGACCGTTTCGAGCGCGCGCAATACGCCGCTGGTGCCATACACATAATTCACACCCCAGCGGCCGAACCAGGATCCATCCTTGCTCTGGTCCTGCTCGAGGAAACCCACAGCCTTACGTATTACCGGGTGCTCGGCGGGCCAGCCAAACCGCCCCAGGCATTCCAGCACACGCGCGGTCACGTCCGCTGTCGACGGGTCGATCATCGCATTGTGGTCCGCGAATGGAATGTTGCAAAGCAATTGCCGGTCATTATCCCGATCGAAAGCGCCCCAACCGCCATCGCGGTTCTGCATGCTCAGCAGCCACTGAATTCCCCGCCGCATCGCGCCTTCCATCCGCTTTTCATCGGGAAATTTCACGCCTTGCAACGCCATCAGCACAAATGCGGTGTCATCCACGTCAGGATAAAAATCGTTGCGAAACTCGAACGCCCATCCACCCGGCTCAGCGTCCTTGTTTTTGATCTGCCAGTCGCCCCCGCCCAGAATCTGCTTTGTCAGCAACCAGTCCGCCGCTTTGACAAGCGCTGGATGATCGACAGGCATTCTGGCTTCTTCCAACGCAACCATCGCGATGCAGGTGTCCCACACCGGAGACACACAGGGCTGCAGACGGATCGTATCTTCCTCTTCAATTTCAAACCGCGAAAATTCCTTGATCTCGCGAAACGTCAGCGGGTCGTCCGGCCCATGTCCGAGCGCGATCAACGCGAATATCGAATTCATCATCGACGGATAAATCGCCGCCAATCCCTCGGTTCGCTCCATGTGTTCCACCATCCACTGCTTCGCTTCGCGGATCGCTTTTTGCCGTAGCGGTTTCCATGGCAGTTTTTCATAAAGCTTCAGTCCGCGATCCACTGCCAGGAAAATATTCTTCCAGGACAGAATCTGCTTGCTCCAGTTGAATGCTGCCGTCTTCTGCGAGGGATCTTTGAACAATTCGTCCACGCGAGCATGTTCCGGCAAGCGAAATTCCGGCCGCAGCGACGACAGAATCGCCATCGGAATCACGATGCCGCGAGTCCAAGAGGACATTTCGTAAATATTGAAGTAAAACCAGTTCGGCAGGAGCATCAGTTCCGGCGGAATCGCCGGCACCATTTCCCAACCCACAGCCCCAACCAACGCCAGATAAAACCGCACGTAAGAGTTGGTGTGTTCCAGCCCGCCCAACCGAAGCACTGTCTCTCGGGCCTTCGCCATGTGCGGCGCGTCCGGTGAATCGCCTGCCAACTTCAACGCGAAATAAGCCTTGGTGGTGGCATTTAACTCCGAAGGACCGCCCGGATAAATGGGCCACCCGCCACTGTCGAGTTGTTTGCGCCGGACATAGTTCGCGAGCTTCGCGATGCGTTCTGGTTCGGCTTGCCCCAAAACGTGAAGGTAGTAAATATAGTCGGATTCCAGCGTGGTATCGGCTTCGAGTTCCCCAAGCCAATATCCTTCCTCCGCTTGCACAGAAAGGAGGTATTCCGCGCCATTCTTAACGGCCGTTTCAACTTGCTCGGCCCAATTTTCCTGGCGCCATGGCACCGGCGCAGGGGCGACTGGTAGTTCCTCTCCGACTCGAACAAACGACGCCATCTGCTCTCCCTCAGAGAAATTCCACCGTCTCGCCTAGGTACACCCCATCTCGCGGTCGAAAACCAGGTTAACTTGCCTATTGCGATACACTTCCGAAGGAAGTGCGAACCCCGCGAGCCGGGTAAATCCCCAGTGCTTTTTCATTATCTCCCCACCCGCGAAGGGGGTCAACGATTAAGATGCCGAATCAGCAAACCTACGTTGCAGACTCTCCTACAGCCCCACGTTCGCGGGTCCTTGTAGCATTCGATGCACCAATTTCCATAAGGGTTCGGGCAGTGGCTCCCCTTGGCGCTGCAACACCGACGGTTTTTCTCTCATTAACTGCTCCGGCAACCGTATCCACAAAGGCGCAGGCAGCTCTCGATCGCCAAGCTGTCGGCGCAAGACCAGCGCGTGCGCGCGATCCAGCGCAATTTGCGCCGACTCCTTGAAATCATCCTTCAACGGGTCAATCACCGCGAAATAAAGCGACGGCGATACGAACTGCATTAGGGAATTACTCTCGACAATCAACGCCTGATTTGTACGTCTATCGTCGGCTTGTCCAATCTCATCGAGCGCCTTCCGCACGAGAGGCATTCCTTCTGCCAGATAGCCTTGTTTGGTCCTCAACCAAAATGATCGCTTGGCTCCCGCTGCCAGAAAACGCGCACTATCCGTTCCCGTGTCCGCTCGTGTCTCCCAATCCAACGCGCAAACATGCTCTGTCGGCTTGCAATCGCAATCCTCTCCGTTCTGCGCGCAAACGCCATGCCCATACTGCGTCACCTTGCCGGCAATCCACTCCGTTCGCGGAAATGCTCGGATCACATCGCACACCAACTGCGTCTTCCCAATGCTCCGTGTGTGGCCGCCCACAACAATCAGCCGCCACACCGCCCTCGCGCTTGCTTTACCAGTAGCCACTTCTATCTAGCCTCGCAAAGTTTCCGCGAACTTATATAGCGCTGGCTTGCATACCAGCGCTCTTCAGCAGCGAAGGCCAACCGAGCCGTCTCCGCACTCTCCAACCCCGTGGTTCACCTCTTCCCTTCCAACCTCTTGATCCTCTCACCTAATTCCGGTAATCGCGCAAACCACGCATATGCCTCCTTAAACTTATCCAACGGCCGCGCCGGCGTGCCCCAGACCGTCTGCCCGCTGCGGATCGTCTTGCCCGTAGGAATCCCCGCCTGGGCTCCGGCAATCGATTGATCCTCCAGCGTGCAATGATCCGCAATGCCCACCTGTCCGCCGCATATGACATGGCGCCCCAGCGTGCTCGACCCGGAAATCCCAGTCTGCGCCGCAATCACTGTGTGCGCCCCAATCCGTACGTTATGACCAACGTGCACAAGATTGTCGATCTTAACTCCCTCCGCAATCCAGGTATCGTCGAGAGAACCCCGATCGATCGTTGCATTCGCTCCAATCTCCACGTGGTCTCCTATCTCCACAATTCCGGTCTGAGGAAATTTCCAGTATCGTTCCCCGTCGAAGGCATATCCGAAGCCATCCGCACCAATCACCGTGCCGGAATGAATCTCCACAAAGCTTCCCATGCGAACGTTTTCGTACAGAGTCACTCGCGGATGAATCCGACAATTCTCTCCGATCCAGCAGCCCGCCCCGATCACGCTGTGGGCGCCAATTTGTGTCCCATCGCCAATACGGACGTCCTCGCCGATCACCGCGTAGGGTCCAACCCCGACGTTGTTGGCGATATGCCCAGTCGGGGCCACGATAGCCGTTCGATGCACGCCTCTCGCGATGGGTGCAGGTTCGAGCAAAAGAGCCGCTGCCTTGGCGAATGCCACCTTTGGCATGCCGCTTCTTAGAATCGTCTTTCCCGGCAGAACCGTTCGCTCGTCGGCCACGACGCACATCGCTGCCGAACCCGCCGCTCGCTCGGCATGCTTGGCCGCTTCCACATAGATGAGATGCTTTGACGCGGCGCGCTCCGGCCCCGCGACGCCCACCAATTCGAGCCCACCGTCTCCTTCCAGTCTCGCGCCTATCCTTCCCGCCAATTCCTTCGCCGTCAGCTTCATCGCCTGCCTCCCCGCTTTGCGCGCATGTCAACCACTTCTTCTTACGACAGAAAACTGTACAGCGGCGGCTCGCCTTTTGGCCGGTTCTTCCATCTCGCGTGAATCCAAATCCATTGCTCGGGATACTTCCGGATGATTCCTTCAATTACCTTGGCAAACCGTTGTGTATTCTCTAGAACATCACGCTCCGCATCGCCCGTGCGCACCAACTCTACCGGCGGTTCAAACCGCAACCGGTATTTCCGCAAATGTTCATCCCAAAATGCATAGCCTGGTACGACCGCCGCGTCCGTATGCAGCGCGACTCGCGCGATTCCCGTCGTGGTGCAGGCCGGAACGCCAAAAAAATCCACAAAAACGCCTTCTTCCGGCATGGTGTTCTGGTCCGCCAGGACCCCGACGGTTCCTGCGTCCTTCAACACGCGCAGCATCGTCCGGGCTGCCTCATTCTTATAGATCGGTTTGTTGCCCGACCGCCCTCGATACAGGTTCACCAGAGCATCGAGCGGCGCGTTATCCAACGGCCGCGCCATATAGTGCAGCGGAAACCCATACAATGCATGCGCGTAGGATGAAAGCTCCCAAGCTCCGATGTGGCCCGTCAGGTACAGCACGCCCTTGCCGCGGCTTTGACCGGCCAAGAAATTTTCATGACCGTCGAGCACTACCACCTTCTCGATATTTTCCTTTGTGTATCGCGGAAGCCGAGCAAACTCCGCCGTCATCCAACCCAAACTTCGCGTCATTTGCCTCATCACCGGGCGGCGTCGCGCTTCGGGCCAATCCGGAAACGCCAGCTTTAGGTTAAATTCGGCAGTCTTCCGCAGCTTGGGCATGAGGAACAGCAACGCACGCGCCGCGCCGGCGGCAATCGCCCTCGCGACCGGCCGCGGCAGCACGCCCAAAATCTTCACAAATGTCCACGCTACCCCATACTGCAGCAGTTCAATCATCTTTGGAGTGCGGGAGCCCGGCTCCCGCCTTTACGGTCGCGATTGATCTTCGGTGATTGCGTTGTGCCCTGCCAACGTCGCCCTACCCCATCGACGTCATCTCGAGCCAGCCTGCCGCAGGCAGGCGACGCGAGGGACCTGCTTTTGCCTTCTTATGGGACCGCACCTCTACCATCCCAAGATACACCGACAATGCTAGACTCATCCTTCCGTGACGCAAACCGACAACTCTGCAGCCGTTAGCACCGGAATTTCTCCAGCAGCGCGTATCGCGTGGATCGTTCTCATCCTCGCTACACTTTACATCTGCTATTTCCACAATCTCGGCGCCCTTGGGCTTGTCGGTCCGGATGAGCCTCGTTACGCCTGGATCGCCCGCGACATGGCCGAAACCGGCGATTGGGTCACACCGCGACTCTACGGCCAGCCCTGGTTTGAAAAGCCCGTGCTGTATTATTGGGCCGCCGCTCTCAGCTTCAAAGTTTTCGGAGTTAGCGAAGTGGCGGCGCGCTTGCCGAGCGCCGTAGCCGCACTTCTCGCTACGGTCGCCCTAGCGTGGCTCGCCTGGCGTGTCCGGAGTGCGGATACGGCGCGGTGGCTTCTCCTTCTTCTGCCAACTACCGTCGGCATGATCGGCTTTTCCCACGCCGCCGCCACAGACATGCCCTTCACGGCCATGCTCACCATCGCCATGGTCTCCGCCGCAAGACTCCTCGGCGTAGATCCTTCCGCCTCCTTCATTTCCTTCACCTCCTCCACCTCATTTACCTCATTTTTCTTCGGTGTTTTCCTTGGTCTCGGTGCTCTCGCAAAAGGTCCCGCCGCAATCGTCTTGTCCGGCGGCGCTATTCTGCTCTGGACAGCGTTCACCAAGCGTTGGCGCGACGCTTTGCGCTGCCTTCATCCCATCGCCATCGCAAGCTTCTGCCTCACCGCTCTTCCCTGGTACATCCTGTGCGCCCATCGCAATCCCGATTTTTTCCACGTTTTCATCATCGAGCACAATTTCAAGCGCTATCTCACTCCCGAATTCCACCACATCCAGCCGTTGTGGTTTTATATTCCCATCATTCTCGTCGCGGTTTGCCCTTGGACTCTTCTTTTCATCCCCGCAGTGCGGCGATTCTTCGGCGACAAAAAAGAGCGTCAACCCGAATTTGCGTTCCGACTCTTCGTGCTGGTCTGGGCCGTATTCCCGCTGGTTTTCTTCTCCATTTCACACTCCAAGCTTCCCGGTTACGTTTTACCCTCCGTTCCGCCCTTGATGCTGCTGCTCGTGGAACCGCTTTCTGGCAGTCGTAAGGACAAGCAAAGACCCATGAGGTGGCCGGGCCTGATCTGTGCCGGCGGCCTTATGGGGTTAGCCACCCTGTTTTTTGCAGCAGGCAGGTTATTGGCCCACAATTTTCCGTACCGCCCGTCCGCCGGCAGCATTCTGTTTTTCTTTGCGTTCGTTACTGGACTCGCAGCCATCCTCGTTGGATTTCTTGCGGGGTTTCGCCTTAACGCGGTGGCCCTCTTTGCTACTATTTTCGTCCTGCTCTTCCTGGTCGTGCAGACCGACAATGCTCTTAAGCAAGCCGACGCTGACTTCACCGCGCGAGAAGCCGCGGCCGAAGCGCGCAAGCTCTGGCCGGACTTCTCCGCCAATCGAGCGGGAATCTGGCAGATCAAACGTTCCTTAGCATACCAACTGAATTTCTATACGCATGCGGAACTAGCGGAGTGGACGCCACCAAGTGCAAAGCCTGAATGGTTGTTTATTGATCCGGCGCGGATGCAGGAAGCGCGCGCACGCGACTTCGCCTGCGCAGACTTTTCTGGCCACGCTGCGGTGGTTCCGTGCCGAAAACAGAGATAATTCAGCGGCCCGTCTTAACGGTCTTGGAGGGCTTGCTCGGGGGAACAGCGGGAACGGCGCTGACCGGCAGCCTGGTTAAGAAAAATGTCACTACCCGATTCTCGTACGTACGTTTTTCTTCGTCGGGCAGATTTACAAAATTTCCATGCGCAATAATGGCCTGTTCCCGCGGCTCTGGGGCTTTCAGGAACATGTCGCGCGTAATCGCGCCTAACTCGGGATCATCCGTCGCCTGAATAAACAGGATCGGCACGTCCGCCAGGGTCTTCAACTTCGACGAAACCGACGGGTCATTCTTATATCCATAGTTCAACCATTCAAAAGTAGTCTGCGCGGACTTCACCATGAAGGGAAAGCCGCCGACGCCGGTCTTCTCCACACCAATCCTCACCATCTGTTTCGGGTAGTCGTACACCGAATCCAGCACCAAGGCGCGTACGCGGGGGTCTGCTTCTGCCTCCCGCAAAGCGGCATAAGCGCCAAGGTTGTAGCCCCACAACCCAAAGCGCGTTGGATCCACATCGTTACGCTTCGAAATCACATCGATCCCCGCGCGCACCTCATCGGCTTCCCGGTAGCCAAACGTGGTCCGTCCTCCATTCGAACCATGGGCCGCAAAGTCAAACACAAATACGTTGTATTGATGGTCCTGCAGCGCGGAAACCAGCGTCAGCAGTTCTCCCCGGCTCGACTGATATCCATGGCACAGGATAATCGTCGGCGCGCCCAGCAAGCCCGGAAAGAACCAGCCTTTACGCTCTCCCGGGGTCAACCCGCTCACGGCAAAATCCACCTCGTCCGGCCGCCCGGGAAAGCTCTCCATATTGATCTCGGAGCTGGTGCGCTGCGGCTTTACGATCCAATATGTAAGAACGCCCGCAATTGCGGCCGTCGCCAACGCCACAAAGAAAACCAGCGTCAACACTACAACCGATAGCTTGGTGTACCAACGTCTCGGGTAACGCAGTTCATCTACGATGGACATGGGCTTTGGGTTCTAAATCCGGGCAGCTCAACCGTCCCCTGAGAGTCTCTTGCACAATCGGTCGCTGCCGAACTCTCGATTAGGCTAGCACGTGCCTTTCCCGCCGCTATCAGGGTTCTCTCGAGCGTGTGCCCGATTTATATCTGCCTTCTTCTGGGATTTGGCGGCGAATTGCTGGAATCGGCTATCATGACAGGTGCAACAGGGGAGTCACGTAACATCCGGTCTATGAACATCATCGACCTTCGCCAAGCGACTGTTCGGCAGATCGAGCCGCTCCTAGAGGAAGAGGCCGACCACTGGCGCGATGAGCTCCATTGGGACTACCGTAGCGCGCTGGAACTCATAAAGCGCTTCCTCGAAGCCCACGCCTTGTCAGGCTGCGTGGCGCTTGATGGTGGCTCTGCGGTCGGATATTCCTTTTATGTGCTGGAGGACTACAAAGGCCTGATTGGCGGGATGTACGTCTCGCCGCAGGAAGACCAGGGTCCCATCGGCCGCAGGCTGCTCGAAGAGATGCTGTACAGCATGCGCTCACTGCCGCAGATGCAGCGCATCGAGGCGCAACTGATGCCCTTCGGCGGCCCGGTCGATGAAGCGCTACGCGCGCAAGGCTTCCGGCTGCACACCCGGCAATTCATGCTGCTGGACCTGACGAAGAAGTCCGAGCCTAGCCCCAGCATCAATTCGGGATTACGTCTGGATCGCTGGAACGACCGCTACTTTGATCCCTGCGCGAAGCTGATTTATCTCGCCTACGCGAATCACATCGACGGCGACATCAACGATCAATACCGCTCGCGAAACGGCGCTCTGAAATTCCTGAAAAACATCATCTTGTTGCCAGGGTGCGGCCAGTTCCAACCAGGCGCTTCTTTCGTACTTCGGCATCCGGGAAGCGACGAACTGGTAGCCGCCGTTTTGACCAGCGAGGTTGCCGAACGAGTCGGGCACACCACCCAAATCTGCGTGCAACCAGGATTCCAGGGCCATGGCCTGGGCCGCGCGCTCATGGAGACCGCAGCGAACGCCCTGCGCAGCATGCGCTTCAAGGAATTGTCACTCACGGTCACAGCGGAGAATCACACTGCCGTCCATCTCTACGAACGCCTCGGCTTCACCACCATCAAATCTTTCACCGCCGGCGTCTGGCCGAGGTAAGTCTCGAGGGTGGCTTTCATGTAGCGGGCGTGTTCCAAGGCGGGCGCCTTTCTTCGTCCAACGCGAGAATCAGCGAGGGTCCGACAGCAGTCTCTTCTGCGCTGCCTCAAACTCATCCCCGGGCAACCACGCGGGCACATTCTGTGCAGTGGCCGCTTTTTGCCCTAACACGTAGCCGAATTCCGCCATCAGCGCATCGCCATGGAAATCCATCTCGGGCTTGTACTCATCGGTGGGCTGGTGATACCGGTTCTCCACATAGTCTTTCGCTTGTGCCTGCCCCCATGCGGTGTCGTGCCCTTGGTACTTCATCCCTTCGTTGATCGAAAAAGCCGGTATGCCCACGCGCCCCAAACTAAAATGGTCGGAACGGTAATAATGCCCCGCTTCCGGCCGCGAATCAGGGCGAATCGTCAAATTAAACTCCTTCGCTACTTCCTCCACCGTGGAGTAAAAACTGGTCCGCTCCGCGCCGACAACCTCAACTTCTTCGGGAACACCAATCGGCGGCAGGTCGTCGTAATTCAAATCGAGAATCGGCCGCGCCGGCAGCTGCGCCGTATGTTTGCCAAGATATTCCGATCCGAGCAGTCCTTGTTCCTCCGCAGTGACCGCCGCGAACAAAATCGAACGCTGCGGCGCCGGCTTTGTCTTGACCCAAACGCGCCCCAATTCAAGGAGGATGCCGCAGCCGGTAGCATTGTCCGCGGCGCCGTGATAAATGTTCGCGCCCGCTGGCTTCGATTTGTCGATCCCGAAGTGATCGTAGTGTGCCGTGTAGAGAATCGCCTCGCCTTTTTTCGATGGATCGGAACCCTGCACCATGGCGAGCACATTGCGCGAAGTATACGGATGAACCGAGCTGACGATGTGCGCTTTGAGGTTCACGGATAGCGGAATGGGCTTGAACTCGCGCGATTGCGCTTGCTTGAAAAGCCCGTCGAGATCGAGCCCGGCCATGCCCACAAGCTTTTGCGCCGCATTCTGCTGAATCCACGACGCGGCCTCCAGCTTCGGCGTGCCATCCAGTTGCAGAAACGATTTCTCGCCGCCCCACGAATTGCGAACCACGGTCCACGGATAACTGGCCAGGTCCTCACGATGAATGATGAGCGTGGCAATCGCGCCGCGCCGTGCGGTCTCTTCAAATTTGTAAGTCCACCTGCCGTAATAGGTGAGCGTCTTGCCCTTAAAAAAACTCTGATCCTCGGAAACGGGTTCATTCACAAACAAAAGCGCAACTTTTCCTTTCAGGTCATATCCCTTGTAGTCGTCCCATTTATATTCCGGAGCGGAAATACCATAACCGACAAAAACGATAGGCGCATCGATCTCCGCCGATTCCGTCTGCCGTTCGTTGGTGGTCACGTAGTCGTCCAGCGCCTTCAATTCAAGCGGCACGCCGGATTTGGGCGCAAGCGCAAAGCTCGTATCCGGAAGCGTCTTTACCCCCACCATCGGCACTTTCTGAAAGTAAGTTCCGCTGTCACCCGCGGGCTTGAGCCCATAGCTCTTGAACTCCGCTGCAATATACTCGGCGGCCAGGTCGCCGCCCTTCTGGTTCATGCCACGACCTTCGAGTTCATCGCTTGCCAGATATTTCACATGCGCGCGAATTTTCTCCGCGTCGAACTTTGGCGCCGCAGTCTTGTCCGCAAAGGCCGCCGTAACAAATACCGCCACCGAAAGCGCCAGCAAAACCTTGTACATGCGAACTCCTTAGAAATGGGAAAATCCGAAGAAAAACTGTAGCACGGTTCGAAATGAAGCGCCGCGGCCGGCCGGCATGTAGCTTTTATGGCGTGCGCGGCTGTGCTGCACGAAAATACGCTGTGGCCTCCGGCCGAAACAAGAAATAGACAAATAACCCCAACATCACGGCATGCACAGCGAGCTGTTGCGCAGAATGGAAAGCACTCAGGATTACATGAAACGCCATCCACGCGACCGCTAGCCAACGTGCCCAGTTGCGACCGCCTAGCAGATACACCCCCGCAGCAATTGCCAAAAGCGGGACAAGCACTAACCAAATAGCATCGGTCCGAAACACACCCAGGGTGACGAGTTCCTTCGCATGGACCCCAAATCCAACCACACCCGCCGCAACGTAGATCCAACTGATGACGCTTACTGGCAGTGGACGTTTATTCATAAAGTGGACCAATAACGAGAACCAACGCGCGCGGCTCAGCCTAACGGTTTCCCTATTTCCCAATGATGCCCGAAGGGATCGACGATCCGCCCCACCCGCCAGCCATACGGTTGGTCTTCGACCGGCCATACCGCGGTCGCGCCCGCAGCCAACGCACGTTCAAACGCTGTGTCTGGATCATCAACGACCATCACGATGCGCACGGTTCCTCCACGCAAAGACTCCGGGCTGAAATTCAAGTGTTCGGGAGATTCATCGGCAACCCAAAACTTGGATTCACCCACAGAAAGCTCCGCGACGACCGCTCCTCCATCATCCAAACGAAACAACACCTCAGCTCCGAAAGCTGCCTTGTAAAAATCGACCGCTCGCGCTCCGTTTCGAACCGAGAGCATGGGTGCAATAGAGAGCCGCGACGCAATCTTCAGAGGCTCGGAAACAAGTGCCCCCCAATCAGCGGGATTCAAATCGTGAGCGTGCCGGGAAAACAGCCAGTGATGACCAGCCAGATCGACGGCCGCATACTGCCGCTCGCCGTACTCGGTTTCGTGCAGCTCCTCGACAATTTGCGCGCCGGCCGCTTTCGCCTTTTCGAAGTGACCGTCCACGTCCTCTACAAACAGCGTCAGGCTCTGCGTAGCACTTCCCAATTGCGCCGGACTCGCGCTGCCCGGCCGCGCTTTGTGCAGCATGACCCATGCCTTGCCAAGATGCATTTGCGCTCCGCTGGGGTCTTCCGGTTTGCCATACCGGTAGTGTTCGCAAAATCCAAACGCGGTGCTCAACCAGGCGATCGCCTCTCTAATGTCCGGGTAGACCACATGCGGCAGCAAAGTTTCGGTCGGAACCGAGCGATTCGAAATCACGAGAATTCCCCCCCAGCGGCGCAGTAGATTCTTCATCCGTTCGGATGAACCGTCTCACGATACCGGGGAGCCAGGAATTTGTATTGTAAAAAAGCGTCAGCTTCCCAAGGCCACCACGGGCACATGGTTACGCCGTTGCGGAGCCGCTGGCCGGTAGGCGGTGGGCGTCATGCCCGTAAGGTCTCGAAAATCATGGATAAAATGCGCTTGATCGGTATAACCGTATTGGGCGGCAACCTGGCACCAATCCGCATCCGCGGGACACCGCACAGAGCCCACCAGTCGTTGCATCCGGCGTACGCGCCAAAGCCGCTTGGGAGTTAAGCCGGCCTGCTCGCGAATCCGTCGCACGAAAGTTTTCGGCAGCAGCCCCAATCGAGAGCGGGTGTCGGTTAGAGACACACCTCGCGCCAGCAACTGAACGGCAGTCGTCGTACCCGGCTCCGACGAGCGGGTGAAACGCTCAAGCAATATCGTTTCAAGCACGCGGAGCTTTTCGCCCGGCGTCGGCGGTTCACACAATCGTTCGCGAACGAAAGCGCCGTCGTATCCCCACACGTCATCGAGTCCCACAATCTTGTCGCATACCTCGCTCAGTGGCATTCCGAAAAACGCCGCCGCTCCACCTAGCTTGAATTCCACCGCAATCAGGTGGCGCTGTTCCATGGTGTCAATCGCTGTAGCTTTCCCATGTGGGCCGGCCAAAACCGCTCCGCGCGTACGATGGACAGATTCGCAGCGCTCGCCGCTGTAGGTGCGAAACTCGCCCTCAGCCAAATTCACCATCAGGTGCGCCTGCCCGTTGGGTAGGATTCGCTCGACCACCGGCGCGAGGTCGCTCTCGTGGTAATGAAATGCTTTAATGAAGGGAGCTAAAGCCGGACAGCGTGGACGTGCAACAATGTGGCGCATGCTCGGGCAAGCATACCATCTTAAAGTCATGCTTTTCGTCGACGCTTGATGCAACGCAGGTACTAGAGGCCTAAACGGCGAGCGCAGTCTCGCAACATTTCTGGCTCCCAGTCGGGACGCCGCGGATTGTTGAGATGCGCATTGTCGCTAGGGATTCTGCCCGTCAAATGCAAGAAAACCGCAGCGGAATGCTTATAAGCCGGCACGGGCTCGCGAAAAGCAACATTTCCCAAGTATTGCAGCGCATCGGACAGCGCAAAGTATCCTGGGTCACCCCTCTCCCAAAGCCGGTCGCGCTCGGCGAATTTTTCTGGAGAGAATGTCGCCAGCCCCAGCAAATAATCCGATCCATACTCGATCATATTGATCCCGAGATCATTGCCGGTATAAATGTGAAAGTCTGGTCGATGAGCATCTCGGAATGCGAGGCGCTCCAACTCGACCAAGCGATCCAGGGAAGAATGCTTCATTCCCACGATCTCGGGAATATCCATAAGACGGTCGATCATCTCGTCATCAAAAATTTCGCCATTGGGCGCGAACATTCTTCCCAGTTCGAATGCCAAAACGCCCGGATATCCGCGGCACGTTTGCTGGTAAACCTCGGCTTTTTCCTTAGCGGATTTTCCATGTAGCTGGCTGCTCTGAAACAAAATTGGCGTGCCGCCGAAGCGCACGATAGCATCGATCTGCCTTCGATACAGCTCAATGACCCCACCGGTCTGTCCCTCGATATAAGCTCCCGCCACGAACGGCACATCTTTTCCCAGAGCCTCCCGGGTCCACTTCAGGACCTCCAATTGCTCCCCGTCGGTCAGAAAATTCACGTAGCCGGTGTCCATGTTGACGGCGTTTTGCAGCCCGGCTTTTTGCGTAGCGATTAGATGCTTTTGAAACGCCTCGACAGCCACGCGACCGTCGTTTTCGAACGGAAGTAGCGCCGCGGCAATTCCCTGCAACTTCCGGTGCGCGCGCGAACGATCGAAGGGAGACGCGCTGCTCATGGCCGTCTCGCTTTCGCCAATTTCAGCTTTTCCGCTGACTCCGACGATTTATAGTGTTCGTCCAACGGATAGCAGCCCGATGGCAGGCCCTTGCGCGGCGCCGTGGTGCAATCGCTGAAGGTCCGGCAGACCAGCTTGTGTTGAATGGTTCTGCCCTCGGCTGCGTCGAGCAGCAGCCCGGGATACGACAAAATCATCCGGCCCAAACCGACGAAATCCACCCATCCCTCGCGAATCGCCGCCTGGGCAACAAGAGGTAAAAAATCCTGAAGATAGCTGTACGCGGATCCGACAACAATCAACTGCGGAAATTCAGTTTTCAGTTCTCGCACCATTTTCATCTGTCGCGCCACCCCGACGAGAGGATCTTCCGGGGGCTGGTAACCATCCGACGGCGGATAGAATGCAGGTCGCTGAACATGAGGATTGTAGTAAGGGCTTCCGGCCGTGAGGTTGACCAACCGAATATCCAGTTCTTCCAAAAGCTTCAAAAATCGCTTCGTCTCCGCAAGATCCATCTCTGTCGGATGCGACGAATCCACGCCAAATCCCCACCGATAGGGAATCAAATGATCATGCTTTTCCGGGACCCCGACTCCCATTTTCCCGGGCAATGTTGTCGCCGGGTCGGGTCGAAACGGCACAATATCAAATGCAGAGAGCCGCACCGCAATTTGCAGCCCAGGTGTGTTTGAGCGTATGCCTTCCACGACCTCCCGCAAAAACCGCGTGCGATTCTCGAACGATCCCCCGTAGCTCCCTGCCCGTGTGTGTGCGCTGAGAAATTCGTGGCCGAGGTATCCATGGCAATGCTTGATGTCGACGAAATCAAATCCCAGTTCGCGAGCTGCCCGCGCCGCGCGATGAAAGGACTCAACGATTCCGCCAACCTGCTCGTCCGTCAGCACAGGAAAATCAGCGGACAGTCCAAGCTTTGCATCGAGGATGGGATGTCGATAAAGAATTTTCGGCTCCGGCCGATCGTACGCGTTCGGACGGCAATAGCGCCCCGAATGCGTGAGCTGCAATCCGATGAGCGGCCGCTGTCCGCCTCCGGTCATCTCCCGGTGAGATTCAATCATCGCATCGCGCTGTTTCGCCAGGCCCGCATACGTGTGAGGCGCAATCACGAGCTGGTTCGGATTCGCCCTACCCTCGTGCGACACCGCAACGGCCTCACCTCCCCAAATCAGGCTCGCCCCGCTGCTTCCGAAACGTCGCCAGCGGCGTACGGTGTTCTCGCTTGGGCTGCCGTCAGGATTTCCGTCCCAACCTTCCATCGGCTGCACGGCGATTCGGTTGCCAAATTTATATCCGCCACGTTGCAGCGGCCAACCCAGCGGCGATTCCGTTCCGGCCAGCAATTCGGAATCACACGGCAGATGTAAGCCAAGAGAGCGCAAGTGCTCCTCGAAACGCCGAACATCCTTCACTGCGCCAAGTCGCAAGATTGGAACCGAGCTCACGTTTTCACCGGGGCCTTGAACAAAAGAGCGTTCAATAGGTTAAGCAAAGAAATCACGATCAATCTAAAATCCTTTCATTACGAACGATGACATACTCGGTGAAATGAGCCGGCCTCACCAAGCTAAAGGATACTAAGCACTCTCTTTTCCGATGTCGAGCGCTGATCCGTTTCGCTTATTGCGAATCATGCAGAGCGGTGGACGTTTCGCGAGTCAGGCGCAACAGGCCTGGCATGTCGAAGCCGGGGGCGTGCGTCAAACCAAGCCGCACGATAACCAGACGTTCCGAGGGAATAATCACCACGCGCTGGCCGAGATTGCCGGAGCCGTAGAACGAGTCCTCGGGCATGCCGGCTTTAATCCGCTGCGCGCCGTGCCCGTGAGCGCCGCGATTGGTCCAGAATCCGGCGCCGTAATCGGCGTTCAGCGTCGGCGCGGCGGAATAGTCCACCCATCCTTCCGGCAAAATGCGCCGTCCGTTCGCTACACCATCATCCAGGTAAAGCTCGCCGAAACGCGCCCAGTCACGCGCGGTAGCGAAAACGTAGATGGATCCGACCGGAGTGCCTGTGGAATCAAACTCCATGGTGGCGGTGGTGATCCCGAGCGGTTCGAACAGCTCTTTGCGCGCAAACTCCACCACGTCCTGTGCGTGGCCGCCCGCGGCGTCGCGAACGATTCGCGACAAAATCAATGTGTTGCCGCTGGTGTAGTCAAACATCGTGCCCGGGGCCGCCTTGAGACGCGACCGCTCGGCAAACCCGGCCATGTCTGGTTCAAGAAATAGCATCCGAGAAACTGGATCAAAGCCGGAGTCCGATTCTTCCATCGCCAGTCCGGATGTCATGCGCAGAAGCTGGTCGATGGTTATGTCGTGCCGAGGGTCGGAAGGATTACCCCATTCTGCTACCGGCGCCGGCTGCTCCCTGGAAAGTCTTTTCTGCCGCACCAGAATTCCGATGAGCGCGTTGGTCACGGATTTGGCAAGAGAGTAACCAAGAATCGGCGTATTCACGCGGAAACCCGGAGCGTACCGCTCCGCGACCAGCTTTCCATCGTGCAAAATCACGATGGCCTTCACCCAGCGATAGGGCGGCTGCGCCGGTTCGGCGAATGCACGATCCAATGCAGCCTCAAGCTTCGGTGATCGCGGATCTACTTCGAGCGGGGTCGCGGGTCCTGCTGTCGTCACGAGAGTTGCACTCGAGCTGCCAGGAAAATAGCTAGCCGGCACGGCTCCGTGCACAAGCATGCAACCCCGTCCGTCGCGAAAAATAGCGCGGCTCTCAAATCCACCCCGCCAAGTCGCGGTAACTTGTCGCGCTGTTCGGTCCACGGTGTACTTGAGGTGTTTCGCCAGGAGATCCTGCCCGGGAATCGGCTTAATCGCCTCGGCGTACAGCAAATCCGGGTCCAACGCTGACACAAAGACTCCCGAGCACAGAGTTTTACTGACAACCGCCGTGCCCACGCGAATCCCGCGTGCCGGACCGTTCCAGAACCAAACGGTCACACAAGCCAACCCGACGACCGCCACAATCAGAATGATGCTACGGAGCTTTCGAGTCATCTTAGAGTGAATTTATCGCGTGTCTCCAACCGGCCCGCACTTGATCAACTCACGCGGTCCAAGCATGATACGCCGGAGCACCCTGATTTGTTCCGTGATCACAGTGAGTCGCATGCCTTAAATGCATGTCAACATGACCCGCACCTTTTGCAGATGAAGGATCTCAACCGATCATTCGGCGGGCCGTCGCGTCGAACGGAATCATTTGGGTAGGTCGGGACAAACGAATTCTTCGTCGACCGCCGTCAAGGTAATATCCTGAACCTCGCCACTGTGCAGAAGTTTTTTGCGGAGATGCAGGGTACTACCAGTCGACTCGGCTAAAGTAGCCGTGAATACGGCTTGCTGGTCTTCGACAACGCGCAGCGTATCTGGCTGCGTCTTGTCGACGGACCAGGTCGCGATCCGATACGTCTCCACGCAGGAAGTTTCCAGCAACGTTCCATTCGGCAAAAACAGATAGATGGATCCCGAAGCTGGACCGTAGGGAGCATTCGAAACGCGCCAGACGCGGTTGAGAAGCGCCGAAAAGCGAACCTCGGGTCAGAAGCGATTTCCGCCTGGATGGTCCCCTGACGCTTATCCCGCGGCGCAGCCGCGCCGGTGCGGTTTTCTGTCTGGTCTTTGGAGCAAGCGAACAGGGATAACGAAGCAAACAAGAGTGCGTTGAAATGCCTCTTCATCCCGACCATTCCCCCGGTTCCGAGCCTTGAGTTTCCGAAAATTCGTAGCGCCGACTTCCATCCGGCTCGTCCCGCGTCACGCCAGGTCACGGCTTTCGATAAACAATTCCGCCCTTCATCACGAAAGACACGCGGGTGAGCACGCCAATGTCGTTCACCGGATTCCCCGGAACGGCAATGATGTCCGCCCAGTAGCCGGCCTTAAGCGCTCCAACGTCGTTCTGCCACCCAAGCAACTTCGCTCCATTGACAAGCCCCGCCTGCAACGCCTCCAGCGGCTTCATCCCGTATTGCACCATCAACACATATTCGCGCGCCTGCGTGCCGTGCGGAAAAGGCCCTACATCCGAGCCAACGGCCATCGGCACGCCGGCAGCAAGCTGTTTACGAAATTCCTTGGTGTGAATTTCAAGCAACTGCCGTTCGTGTTCGGCCAGCGCGGGTGTGGCGGCATGCTGCCAGAAATATTCCGATACCGTAAACGTCGGCACCGCGAATATCTGCTTCTCTTTCATCAGACGCATGGTCTCGTCGCTCAATTGATACGCGTGATCGATCGAAACCACGCCTGCCTGTGCAGCATAAAGTGTCCCTGGCTCTCCAGTAGCGTGAACCGCCACCCGCTTACCCGTTCGCGCCGTTTCCTGCACTGCTGCGGCAAGCTCCGCCTCCGTGTACTGATACGCCGTCGACAAGCGCTCATCGCGAATCGAATCCGGGCCGGTCTCATAAATCTTGATGAAATCCGCTCCCTCTTTTGTTTCCTCACGAATAGCCACCACCAATTGCTCCGCGGAATTGGCGTAGGTGGCGTTCGAAAGCACGTGCTGTTCCGGGTTGAATGGAATGGCATCTTCGTGGCCGCCAAGAATGTCGATGGCGTTTCCGCTGATGCGCAATCGCGGTCCGGGAATCGAGCCGTCGTTGATGGCATTCCGCACCGCGGTATCCGCCGAGCCCGCGCCCTCGGTGCCCATGTCGCGCTCGGCCGTGAATCCGGCCATCAGATCATTACGAGCCGCCAGAGTCGCCATAATGGTGCGCTGCGGGACCGATTCCTGAACGGTCTGCAAATCTTCCGCTCCAGGATGCAGAAAAAGGTGAATGTGCGCGTCGATCAGCCCCGGCATCAACGTCGTGTCGCCGAGGTCGACGACTTGCGCTCCCGCCGGGCGCTTCACATTTGAACCTATCTCCACAATGCGGTCTCCTTGCACCAACACCTCGCCCGGCGCGATAACCTTCCCGGTCTCAATTTCAAGCAGTCGCGCGGCATGCAACACGATGGCGGAGTTGGTTGTGGAGCCAGTCTGGCCAGACGTCGACGATGAAACGGCCAAAGCAAGCAACAGCAACCACCGACCGAACAGCACAACGCGTGTCGTCATGGCCGGAATCATACCACCGACGCACAACCTTGACGCCGATGTCGCCATCGCACTGGGTGAAATTTTGGTGGGCAAAACCTTCAGTCGGAGAGTCGGGTAGAATGCCCGGCGGAGGAAAAATGGTCCGGAAAACACGGAGAAAGTTTCTCGCGGAAGCATCCATCGGGTTGGCGGCAGGTATGGCCGGCATTGCGCCCATCGCAGCGAGCGCCGAAGGGCACCGCCAGGATCCTGGTAAACAACAGCCGGCTGGAGCGCCACCCGCGTTCGGTACTGGACCGCTAGTGGGGCCGGAGGTCTCACCCGGGACATTCGTTGAGGCGGAAAAATTGGTGCAGGTGCAAATGACAGATGCGGAACTCGCGCAGGCGGCTTCGAGTTGGCGCGGCAACATGGCCTCCCTCTACCAACGCCGCACCGGTCCGAGAAAAATCGCGCTGGAGTCCACCCTGGCTCCTTTTTCCCTCTACAAGAGCGTCATGCCGGGTCAAAAGGCGCCCGCCGGCAAAAACCAATTCGTGCGCAGCAAGAGCGATCCCGGCTCGTTGCCGTCGAACGATGCGGACATCGCCTACGCTTCGCTAACCAAGCTATCGCGCTGGATCGAGCAGAAGAAACTAACCTCCGAGCGCCTGACACAGATTTATTTGAAGCGCATCGAGCAATACAACCCAAAGCTGCGTTGCGTGATCACGCTGACGCGCGAACTGGCGTTGCAGCAAGCCAAGGAATCTGACGCGGAAATCGCCGCAGGCCGTTACCGCGGCCCTCTGCACGGTATTCCTTGGGGCGGCAAGGATCTGCTGGACACACTTGGAATTCCGACGACCTATGGCGCAGAGCCTTATCGCAATCGCATCCCGGAAGACGACGCTGTGGTCGTGAAGCGCCTGAATGCCGCAGGCGCGGTACTCATCGCAAAGCTGAGCTTAGGCGCGCTAGCACTCAACGACATCTGGTTCGGTGGGCAAACCATGAATCCGTGGCTTGTCGAAGAAGGTGCCTCCGGATCAAGCGCTGGCCCAGGAGCGGCAACCGCCGCCGGTCTGGTGGGATTCGCCATCGGCAGCGAAACTGGCGGCAGCATTGTCGCGCCCAGCATGCGCTGTGGGGTGACCGGCCTTCGGCCCACCTACGGCCGGGTGCCAAGAACCGGCGCGATGACGCTTTGCTGGTCGCTCGACAAACTGGGCCCAATGACGCGCGGCGTCGAAGATGCATTGCTGGTGCTCAACACAATCTCGGGCCCTGACCCAGGAGATCTTTCAAGTGTCCCAAGCACGTTAGATTTCGACGCAAATGCCAGCGTGAAGGGATTGCGTGTCGGCTATTTCCCAGCATGGATGAAAGAAGCTCCCGCGACTGACGTCGATCGCTTGGCCCTGCAAACTCTAAGGAAAGTGGGCATGGAGCCTGTCGAAGTCGCGCTTCCCGATTGGCCCTACGACTCGCTCAACCTTATTTTGTTTGCCGAAGGCGCCGCCTCCTTCGAAGAACTGACATTGAACGGCGGATTGAGCCAGTTGCACGAACAGACCTACGACGCATGGCCCAACATTTTCCGACAAGCGCGGTTCTTGTCCGCGGTGGATTTCGTGCAAAGTGACCGCTTCCGCCGAAAGGTGTGCCAAGAAATGGCTCGCGTCTTCGACAGCGTAGATCTACTCCTCGTGCCATCGCTCCGCGACGAAATCCTAACGATCACAAACAATACCGGCCACCCTTCACTGACCATGCGAGCTGGATTTGTTGAAGTAGCCGAAGCCAGAACCGATTGGGCCCCCGATCGCTCCCGGCCAATTCCGAAATTCTCCTCACCGCGCCGAGTGCCGCACGGAATCACCTTGATCGGCCGGTTGTTTGACGAAGGAACCGTCGGCCGAGCGGGAATCGCGCTGGAAACAGCGTTCGGAGTCGTCGACGAGAGGCCACCCAGCTTCTGAGGGTGCAGATTTCGCTCAAGCGCTTTTTTCGAGGGACGCCGCCATCTCGAGAAGTTTCGTCACCGTATTCCAGTTGCGCCCGGTAAAGGAACTATGGAGAGTTTTCTCGAGCGCCGGCCACGAAAGCTTCGTCTGGCCCATTCCATTACGGAAATAAATGTACAGTTCGCTTCCATACATTTGCAGTTCCTCGCCGCGCGCGTCAAATTTCAACAGGTCATCGCGAGCTGTCTTGGCGGGCGCGCTAGACAGAAAGACCACAAGCAGTTTCGCAGGTTCGATATCGTTCCGGCCGACGAACGGATTCTTGCCGATGATCTTCCGTAGCTCTGAAGTACTGCGAAGCACCACACCTGGACGAAATCCGAATTTGCGATCGATAGCTTCCTCGATACGTTTGGACAGAAGCGCAAGATTCTTTTCGGCAGAAAGAAACACGACGTTGCCGCTCTGCACATAGGTCCGCGCGCATTCCAGCTTGAGCGAGCCACACAAGGCGCGCAGTGCGTCCATCTTGATTTTGTTGTGGCCGCCGACGTTGACGCCGCGCAGCATGCAAACGATCGCTGGCATGGGCGGCAGTATAGCTCTCTTTCTTACGTCGATTCCCCAGGTGTCAGTCTGGCTTCGTCATTCCCGTGTGGAGTCTTTGAAATGAGGAATCCCTCTTCGATCTGTGGGTATAGGATCCTTACTTCTTCCCCGCGCGATCCTTCAGCAAATTCTTCAACTCCGACATGAACTCCTGCACGTCCTTGAAATCCATATACACGCTGGCAAACCGTACGTATGCGACTTTATCTAGCTTCTTCAACCGGTGCATGATCATTTCGCCGATCTCGGTAGTAGTGAGTTCCCTTTCCGTCGCGTCGTGCACCACGCCTTCGATTTCGTCGACAATGCCTTCCAACTTCGGCGTCGGCACTGGCCGCTTCTCGCAGGCCTTCAATAATCCCTGTAAAATCTTTTGCCGCTCGAATCGCTCCCGCCGCCCATCCTTCTTGATCACCATATAGGGAATTTCATCAATGCGCTCGTAGGTGGTGAAACGCCGGGAGCATTTCAGGCATTCGCGGCGCCGTCGAATTGTATCGCCCGTACGGCCTTCGCGAGAGTCGATCACCTTGTCATCCAGATGCGCACAAAAAGGACACTTCACTCGGCAGATTCTCCTGGAAATTTAAGCAAGAGCATATCAGAAATCGAATCGCGGCAGGTCTACGACGGTGTGGACGGACGGTCCAGAATTTCCGCATCGATTTCTTCGCCTTCGTGTTCGCGCATGCGGCGAAGCTCGCCGAGTGACAATCCTTCTTTAAAGAGCAGCGGAACTCCCGCCAGAGCGCACGAAGCGAACGTGATCAGCCAGAGCACCATCGCCGCGGCAAGCGCCGCTTCCTGCCCCACTCCGTACAAACGCGTGAACGCTACGATCGATAGCGCTTGCGACCCGCCGCCCACTCCGGGCAATTGCACGGCGGAGCCGACCAGGGTAAACACGAGCACCAATATCGCATCGGAAAATGTGAGCGTGCCTAATCGCCCGCTGAAACTCTTGATGATCAGAAAATAACAGAACACGACCAGCAGCCAATGGATGAGCGACAGAAACACGGCGGCGAACACATCGCCCCACGTGCGCACCGTCTGCACCCCGCGCGAAAATCCAAGCAAAATTCGGGCAACGCTGGCGCGCCATCCGTGGTCCGGCAGCCAGCCCTGCATGCGGCGTTCCAACAGCGCCGAACCATGCAGTCGAAGGTACACAAGCCCCGAGATAGCTACGATCGCTACAATCGTGAACGCCGTCCCGGCCGTCTTCGCGGCTTTCTCGAAGGCAGAACCCGTCCCTTCCGCCACTAGGTGTCCGGAGGACTCAAAAATCAACAAGCCAATGGCAGCGAGTACCGCAGTCGAGGCGCCATCGAGGATTCTCTCGAGCGCGTAGATGCCAAACGTGTCGGCGACCGGCAATTTGTCTTTTCGCGCGATTAGCAGCGGTCGCACCGGCTCCGCGGCTCGGCCCAGAAGGAAGAGCGCGCTAAACCCTGCAAGGGTCATCGGATAAATATTCCAGAATCGCGCTGGACCCACGTGCGCCTGAAACCGCTGCCATCGCAAAGCCCGCACCGCGTAGCATGCGTAAATGGTGATGAGCGCGAGGAAAAGAAGGAAGTAATTCGCGCCGTGAATCGTCGCCCAAAGCTGGGCGCCACTGAACTGGCTCAGATTCAATAATCCACGCGAACGATAGGCAAGGAAAGCCACAACAAGCGCAAGCGCAGCCAACAACCACTTCTTCCTCGACGAAAAAGCCATATGCGTTGAGCCTAGCCAGATTTGCGACAAGTTGCAAACACACGAGACAATGTCTGTTGCGCCGTCCACCGCTCCTGACGGTTCGGCCCGCGCTTGAGGTCCCGGCGCAATCTACGAGTTTTCATACGAGGTACTACGAAAGTCTTCGTCGTTTGCTAGTGTCGTAAATAATTCAATTCCATTCAATTCCATAGGCTTGTCATGGCCGCCAGACACGAGTAAGATTCCGCCAATTGGTCGGTTTGGGGTCGCCCGTGGCGGGGAACATTTGCGGGGCAATTTACGTTCCATTAGATGACAGGCCGAGTAACTCTCGTAAAGAGTTATGCCTGAGCAGGTTACTGGAGAATGAGGCTAGGAAAGCTTGGAGCCGGATGCCCAACTGGTCCAGCGTTGCCTCCAGGGCGATGGCTCGGCCTGGGAGGAACTTGTGCGCCGCCACTCGCGCCGCATTTTCAACGTCTGTTGCCGCTTCGTGGGTAATCGCACGGAAGCCGAAGATATTTCGCAGGAAGTGTTCCTGCGCGTGTACCGGACGCTTGGGAGCTACCGTTCCGCGCACGGTGGTTTTGCGACGTGGATGACTAGCGTGACAAGGAATCTGTTGATCGATCATTATCGAAGAACCAAGCGGGATCGCCAGACCGATTCGCTCGACGACGCCATGCCGGTTGTCGAGAACAAAGAGTCGGCTGGGCGGCGGCCCGATCAACAGGCACTGATGAACGAACTGAGCGGCCAAGTGCAATCCGCCCTGACCAGGCTATCACCGGAGTTGCGAGAGGCAGTCATCTTGCGCGACCTCCAACAATTGGAATATGCGGAGATTCAGCAGGTCTTGGCTGTGCCCGAAGGAACGGTAAAGTCGCGGATTAACCGCGGCCGTATCGAACTGGCAAAGATCTTGCAACAAATGGGAGTGAGGCCGTCATGACGACGGGTAAAACACAAAGGATTTTGGTAATTCTAGGGGCGGAGAATTTTCTGCTCGTGGGGGTCGAATCATGACCTGGACATGCGATCAAGTGGAAGCGCAGCTGAGTGATTACTTGGAAGGGATGTTGCAAGCGGCGGATCGCGCGGCATTCGAAGCGCATGCGCAGAGCTGCCCCGAGTGTGCCCCGTTGCTTGCCGGCGTGCGGAGCGTGATGACCGAATTGCAGTCCATGGAAGAAGTGGAAGCGCCGCCACGGCTGGTCTACTCGATTCTGGATAAAACCCTCGGGCCCCGCGAAACCGTGTCGGGCTGGCAGGCATTCCGCCGATTCCTTGGTGGCTTTCTATCACCGAAGTTCGCTTATGGCGCTGCAAGCGTCATGGCCACGTTGGTCATTCTTGTGAGCGCTTCAGGAATCTCTCTTCGCAAGCCGAAGCTGGCTGACCTTTCGCCTACGAACTTGTACCGCAACGCCGAACGTCGCGTGCATCTCGGCTATGCCGACACCAAGAGGTATGTCAGCGACCTCCGCGTCGTGTATGAAATCCAGTCTCGTCTGCGGCAGGATCAGAACGAACTGCAAGTTACACCGGAAGAAAACCTTCCGAAGTCCTCGCCTGAAAAGCAACCGGGCCAGAGCGACGACCACACCCGCGTACAACCGAAACAACAGAATCGTGCCAATGAAATTGGCCGGCAAATGCAAATGCTGGCGGCAGAGTGTCCCGTCGTGCTGGGGAGGAATTTTCGATGAAATGTGCGGTGCATCCAGATGTGGAGGCATCGGGCTTTTGCCGGAACTGCGGGAAACCGATGTGTCCGGCATGCGTTCGGCCAGTGCGAGACGTTCTCTACTGCGAAGAGTGCTTGGCCAAAGTCGTCGGTTTAGCGCCGAATCCAGCGGCAGTAGCTGCTGAAGGAGTCGCTGCCCCGGTCTTGCCGGCTGTCGTGCCTGCTGGGCAAGGATCATCCGTACTCGTATTCCTGCTCGGGCTGATTCCCGGTCTCGGCGCCATCTACAACGGCGAATACAACAAAGCATTGCTCCACATTGTAATTTTTGCCGGCATCATTCTTGGTATCACTCTGGATTTGGGTGAAGGCGCGGAAGCCGTTCTGATCTGCGCGTTGGCCGTCTTTCCCTTTTACATGGCCATCGACGCGGTACGCACGTTGAAAGCAAAGCAGATCGGCGAAAACTACCAGGATCCGCTCGAGAACTGGACCAAGCAAAGAGGCTTTGGGCCCATTCTGCTCATCGCCCTTGGTGGCTTGTTCCTGTTGAGAAATTTCGGCGTCTTCGACGTCTTCCGCATTCGCGAGTTGTTTTTTCCGCTAATCCTGATTGGAATTGGAGTTTGGCTGCTGCGGAATCGTATGGGTCGGCAGGGTTGAGGGGAGGGACAGCATGACTACGCAGGCCGGATGCCGCTGCCAGAGCTGCACCATCCGCGGGATGATGGGTCCGGCAGTTCTGATTACCTTGGGCGTTCTTTTCCTTTTGCATCAGGTGCGCGGCGGTCATTTTGATTTTGGCAACACCTGGCCCGTTTTACTAATGGTGATCGGCATACTGCTCCTGGCATCTTCGCTCGCGCCGCGCGACGGCCACATCGAGCCTCCGCCGCCACTTGTACCGCCTCCTCCGCCAGCGCCCCCAGCAATGCCTCCGCCGCAGGCGCCGTACAACAGTCAGGGGCAATAACGAATTATGGCAAGCACCCGCCCTCGCAGCAGCGGCTTGTTCTCCGGTTTGGTCCTCATCTCCGTGGGGATTCTCCTGCTACTCCACAACTACGGCCGTCTCGAACTCAGTGGCTTCTTCACCCGCTGGTGGCCGCTGCTGATTATTTTTTGGGGCGTGATCAAGCTTTACGAACGCACCGTCGGGCGCCGCTTCGGCGGCACCGGTGGCGGCATCACGGGCGGCGAAGTCCTGCTGGTCCTGGCAATGCTCGCGCTGATGGGCATCGTCGTGGGCGTCGAGTATGGCAAAGAAAAGGTTGGCGGCCTGATCGACGTGCCCGGCGACAATTACGAATATGACGCGGACGTCGCGCCGAAAACCATTCCTGTCAACGCACCCGTTCTGGTGCGAAACATCCGCGGCGATATCACCGTGCGCGCCTCCGACGACCACGAAATCCAGGTCTCCGCAAAGAAGAATGTGCGCACCTGGAAAGAATCGGATGCTCAGCGTATCGCTCAGCCCGCGGGTGTCGAAATCACGCAGAACGGCGACAGTTTCGAAGTCCATCCCACCGGCTATGACGCTTCCGATCCGCGCATCAGCATTGACCTCGAAGTAACTGTTCCTCAAAAATCTGCGCTTACGGTCAAGAGCGACAAGGGCGATATAACCGTCTCCGACTTCCAGTCCGATGTCAGCGTCACAAACCAGCAAGGCGACGTCGAAGTCCGCGGAACGAACGGTGAAGTCTCCATTGAAATGAAAAAAGGTGACGTCAAGGTTTCCGACACCAAAGGCGACGTGAAGATTTCCGGCAAAGGCGGCGAGATTGAAGTGAACGACACCACCGGCAGCCTCACGATCGAAGGGGATTTCTACGGTCCGGTGCGCACCGACGAAGTGACCAAGGGCATTCGCATCGTCTCGCCAAGAACCGACCTGACCATCTCTTCGCTGGCCGGGCACTTGGACGCAGGTAGCGGGAATCTCGATGTGATTGACGCGCCGGGCAATGTGAACGTGCGGACCCGCGACACCGAAATCAACGTGGAAAATCCCGGGGGCAAAGTGAATATCGATAACCGCAACGCGCAAAGCAACGTGCGTTTCACGGCGCCACCGAAAGAAGACGTCACCATTACAAACTCATCCTCAGGAATTTCTCTCACCTTGCCGGGCAGTTCCAGTTTTGAAATTGTCGCGGACTGCCACAATTGTGAAATTGAATCCGAGTTCGATGGCCTGAACCAGACCAAGTCCGAATCCGGTGATTCTCATTTGGCGGGAAAATCCGGTTCCGGCAAGGGCCCAAAGATCGTCCTGAAGACCAGCTACGGCAACATCGAACTCCGTAGAACTTCTCTCACGGTCCCCACGCCTCCAAAACCGCCTGCGCCACCGCGGCCGCCGAAACCGCCTACACCGCCCATTCCTCCGTCCACCGAACAGTAACGAAGCCCATCGGATTCCGCCCAGGCGAACCAGCCGGCGAAACCATTCAGGATTTCAAGGTTTCCTGGGGTGCACCGAATCCAACCGTCATCGGAGTCTTTTTCGCCGTACTCACCAAAAACATCAATCGCGGTTGCATCCCGAACAACCGCGCCACCAGGGCGTCCGGCATCTGTTGAATTCGCGTGTTAAACACATTGATGGAATCGTTGTAGAATTCGCGGCGATCTGCGATTTGGTTCTCCAGTTCAGAAATGCGCTTCTGTATTTCGAGAAACGAAGCATTTGCTTGCAGCGCCGGAAAGTTTTCGGCCACCGCGAAAACCTTCCCCATCGAAACGCTCACGTTTCCGCTGGCCTGTACTTTCTGGTCGAGCGTGGCCGCCGACCCGAAGCGTGTACGAGCCTCCATGAGCGTTTGCAGAGTCTCGCGTTCGTACTGCATATAACCTTTGCAGACGTCTACCAACCGCGGCACCTCATCGTGCCGTTGCTTCAACAGCACGTCGATGTTCGCCCAGGATTTGTCGATGTCGTTGCGCATGGCCACAAGCCCGTTGTAGATCATGCCCAGGTAGAGAGACAGTCCGCCAACGGCGAACAAAATCATGCAAGAAGGAATCAAATCCATATTATTCCTCCGTGGGCTAACGAATCCATCTTAGATAAGCCATCAGAAAATACAGGCCGGTCAGAGCCATCACCGGGCCGCCCCAGATACAAGCCACGGACTTCCACGCGAGCTTACCGACCAATTCTCTTTGACTGTGGCCGGAGATCGCGAAGGGTTCGTTGCGTTCACCTTTGCTGATGGCCACTGAGGCGCAAAGGTCAAAATCGCCAAAAGCGGATTTGTCGGAAGAGGGCCGCCACGCGGCCGCGTCCCGGTCCGCAACTACCGATCGGTTTGTAGCATTGCGCGGAATTTGTGTCTCCGCGGTTTGTACCTGCACACCGGGGATGTGGCGGAGGACTTCGGCAGCCGCGGGAACTCCTCGTGCGGACGCGCCGCCTCCAACACATGTGTTTGCAGTGAAGCCACCCGTCGAGACACCGCCGGGAAAATTCATGGATACACTCGCCGAAGAACTGGCAGGCGGCCTCGCACAGCCGGGATTCACGGCCGGATTCTCTCCAAGAGTGCCAAAGACGAAGAGCGGGAATCCCCGCGGAATGATCCGTTCTTCCAGCTTGATTTTTTCGTACGGTACCAGACCGCGCTTCACCAAAAAATCCTTGATATTGGGTGGCAGCAGGCCGTCGGTTCGAAAGAACGAAGCGCCTACTTCATCCGAAAAGCTCCGATGCACATCCAAGTCCGCCCCTTGCGGAGCGATCAAAACGCGCCCGGTGGTGTCTTCCAGGAAGAATGGAACGTACCGGCTCTCATCCAGCACGGATTTCCACGCATGATTGTTGTTTCCCGACTCCACCCACTGCCAGGCCTGCACACGATAGTAGTAACAAGGATCGCCTGTAATCGGCGCCGCAAGCTCGTCAGGCCCCACCGGCGTGCCGGTGACTTCCACAAGTCCGATCGATGCGCTACGTATGCGCGATAACGGCGTGTTCAAAATCATGCGCTTGAAGCGAAGCATGCGGAAGCCGCTGAGGAACAGCATCGGCCCCATCACGATCCCCGCCAGGCACGCAAGCACAAAGTAAAAACCGAAAGAGCCTGAATAGAGGAGCGCGCCAACACCATCGGGCAACATGGAAATTCCTTCTACGAGCACGGATGGAACTTTTTGTCAGTTTACAATGCGCGGGTTTGCATTTCGCGGAACGATGAACCTGACTTATCCAACTAGAAAACTGGGCGCGGACTCTGCGCTATTCGGCGAGGCGCCGCAATTCCTCGAAAAACCTGGGATAAGAGACTCCCGCGCATCCGGCATCGAGGATTCGCGTTTCGCCGGATGCCGCCAGTCCGGCAACTGCAAACGCCATGGCAATGCGGTGGTCTCCCCGAGGATCAATCTCCGCTCCGTGGAGTCGGCTTGGAGAAACCCACAATCCGTCGGGCCGCTCCTCAACCGCAGCGCCCATGCGCTTCAAATTTTCCGCCAGCGCCGCAATGCGATCGCTCTCTTTCACCCGCAGTTCCGTCGCGTCTCGAATCTCAATTCCCTGCTCCGTATACGGTCCGAGTGCCGCGAGCATCGGCAGTTCGTCGATCAGAAGCGCCACAAGGTCCCCCGAAATCACGCCGCCTTTCAACGTCGCGCCTTTGATGGAGAGATCACCGACAAGTTCCCCCTGCCGCGTCTGCAAATTCACGATGCTCACGGCAGCGCCCATCTGCTTGACAAAATCCAAAATCGCCGCGCGCGTCGGGTTGAGTCCAACATTGCCGATATAAAGATTGGATTCGGGTAGAAGTGACGCCGCAGCAATAAAAAAAAACGCCGACGAAAGATCGCCGGGAATATCGGCCGAAATCGGACGAAGCGCGGGATGGCCATCGCTGCCGGCCGCCAAGCCCTGAATCGATATCGTACGACCACTCTTACGCACCGGCGCATCAAACTCAAGGAGCGCTAGTTCCGTGTGATCGCGTGTCGCTGCCGGTTCTGTAACCGAAGTCTCGCCTTCGGCATACAAACCGGCAAGCAGTACCGCCGATTTCACCTGCGCGCTGGCCATCGGCATCTGGTAGTGAATGCCGCGCAGCTTGCTTCCGTGAATTTCGAGCGGCGGAAAATTTCCGTCTCGCCCGCGGATATCGGCTCCCATTTCGTGCAGCGGAGTCATCACGCGTTTCATGGGTCGCTTCTGGAGAGAACCATCGCCGGTAATTTTGGTGACAAAGGATTGCCCGCTCAAAATGCCGGAAAGCAACCGGATCGTCGTTCCGGAGTTTTCCGCATCCAGCGTGCGCCACGAGCTTTTCAGCCCCCGCAAGCCGTGGCCGGCAATCTGCACCGTAGAGCCTTCGATCTTGACCCCAGCGCCCAAAGACTTCAGGCATCCCAGTGTGCTGTAACAATCGCGCGCCGCGGCAAAATTGCGCAATTCGCTGCTGCCATTCGCAAGAACCGCAAGCATCGCGTAGCGGTGCGAGATCGATTTATCGCCGGGAAGTTCCAAACCTCCGGAGAGCGCCTTAATCGGCTGAATGATCTCTGATTTCACGTTGTTTGCCAGTTTAGCACGATGTAGAAAAGCACCCGCGCGCAGCGAACCGCAACCGATGGCCGCGAGGCCAAGAACCTCGACTGTACGCCGGGCCAGTTTTTCTTGCGAACTGAAAACAAAATGCTAAGGAAACAATCGCAGAGCGCCTGCGTATTATGAAATGGAAGCCAAAACGAGGCGCACTCAGGGAAATTCGCGGGACCGCAGGGCCAACCCTGCGCCAAGGCATCGAGAGGGGACGAATGTTCGCTCGTAAGACAGTTCGACAGCTTTTCTTTAACGCCGCGATCGGCGTTGGGGCCTTATTCCTCGTAGGCGTGCTGCTCGCCGCAATACCGAATCATCACACGCCCTCCGTGACTATGACCACACCGGAAATGACACAAGATCCGCAAGGCGCCGATCACGCCGGCATGCCGGGAATGGCCCCCGGAACAACCATGGACAACGACGACGCCTCCGTCGGTGAGCACAACGCCATGATCGACATGCAGCACATGCACCACGGCGATACGCCGCACATGCACATGACTGCTTTGCGTGCGGCGAACGCCGAAGATCAGAAACGTGCCAATGAAATCGTGGAACAACTGCGTGCCGGCCTCGAAAAATACAAGGACTACCACGCGGCCCTGAACGACGGCTACAAAATCTTCATGCCGAATATTCCGCAGCAGGAATACCACTTCACGAATTACGAAAACGGATTCTTGGAAGCCTTCACCTTTGATCCGGCGCGCCCCACTTCCCTGCTGTACAAAAAAACGGCGACCGGTTATGACCTGGTCGGCGCGATGTACACCATGCCTAAGCGCGCCACCGAAGAACAACTCAACGAACGCGTCCCGCTAAGCGTTGCCACCTGGCACCTGCACACCAATCTCTGCATGCCGCCCAAAGGAGATCGCCGCCACGCCGACTGGACCAAGTTCGGTCTCCGCGGATCGATTACCACGGAAGTCGCCTGCGACGCCGCCGGCGGCACCTTTCATCCTGTGATCTTCGGCTGGATGGTGCACGTCTACCCCTACGAAGACACCACCGCCAAAATCTTCGCCATGCACCATCACGATTGAGATCGGAATCAGTTCTGGCAGCCACTCGCACGGAGAATCAGTGACCGCGGCGAGACACCGGCCGGAATGTTAGCTGTTCGAGTCTTTGAGCTTCAGGCGGTGCTTGTTCTCTTCCAGAAAATCTCGCAGGTCCTTGGACACATCAAGTAAACGAATCCACTGCTCGTAATAAAGCGTAACCGGGAAGCGCCCAAGTCCATAGACGCTGACTCCGCCTTTCTCCCCAACACGAAAATCCAAAGTACCCTTCTTCGGCCGGTCAGCCTTTTTCTCCAGCTCCGCGATCCTGGCCAGCAATTCCTCTTTTGTCGGTTCAGACATAGCCCCCTCCTGAATGAAACATCGTCGCACACACCGGACCAACACGCTACCCGCGTCGGGACCCGCAGCAAGTGGCGAGCCTTGAGACCCGCGCCTTTAGCCACCATTCCCCATCCGCTCCAGCCTAGCCCTGCTGCCGCCGACTTTTCCGCAGCCGATTCCCTTCCCCTGGCAGTACCAAATCTCCGGATTAGCGTCCCTCCGCTCATCCGCTCACAACCAAGGCCAGGACTAGAACTTCTAAGCCTAAGGGCTAGGCCGGACCATCTGGAGGTTCAATTGCTCTCCCAGCCCCCGCCCGGTATCATGCTGAATTCTTCCTGGAGCTGCCTCGATCTGCCTATGGGCCAAAATTTCCAACGACTAACAGTGACCTGCCTCGTTTTTCTCGCGCTTTGCGCCTTGCCGCCTCTCGCCGCCCCCCAGCAACCCACAGAAACTATCCCTGTCGATCAAGTCCACGCCGGGATGCAAGGATACGCTTACACCATCTTCGCCGGCAACCAAGTCGAAAAATTCGACTTGGAAGTCTTGGGCGTCATGCCCAATTTCCTTGGGCCAAAGCAATCCATCATCCTTGTCGAACTGAAGGGTCCCAAAGTAGAGCACACCGGTGTGGTCGCGGGCATGAGTGGCAGCCCGGTTTACCTCGACGGCAAACTCGCCGGAGCGCTTTCCCTGAAGCTCGGCATCTTCACAAAGGAAGCGATTGCCGGTGTGACTCCCATCGCCGATGTTATGCGCCCGCCAGTCGAAAACACTGCGACACAAACCGCACAGGCATCTTTCGAATTGCCGAAGCAAACCGTCGCACAGAATATTCCAAGCGGCTCGGCGCTCGAGCCTATTGAAACGCCTCTGGTCTTCGCGGGCTTTCAGCCTGCCGCAGTGCAACAGTTCGCCGGGCAACTGCAAAGCTATGGTCTGGTCGCCACACAAGGAGGCACCGCCGACAACCAAAAAGACGACGCCCACGCGCATCTCGCTCCCGGAGACATGGCCGGAATGGTCCTGGTCCGAGGTGATATGTCGATCAACTCCGCCTGCACTGTCACCGCCGTCCAAGGTGATCGCGTCTTTTTATGCGGCCATCCGTTCATGAACCTCGGCGACATCCAAATGCCGATGTCGCGCAGCGAAGTGGTGACAACTCTGTCCTCTTCCCTGGCTTCCACAAAGATTGTCAATTCGGGTGGCGCCATCGGCACGATCACCGGCGACCATCTCACCGCCGTAGTGGGAAAGCTGGGCGCGCCACCCGCAATGATTCCTCTCGATCTGACCTTCGTCACAGGCTCGAACGAAACCACGCTGCACTTCGAAATGGTGAACCATCCGAAGCTCACCCCGCTCCTGGTCGCCATCACCACGTTCAACGGGCTGACCCAGAATGCGACCTACGGTGAAGGGACCACGCTGCACATGACTGGCGAAATCCAGTTGAAAGGTCACGTCCCAGTAAAACTGGAAAATACTTTCGCGCCGTCGGATTCCCTCCTGCCGGATGGGTTGCCGATCGCCCTCACCGTCCAAAACGTATTTGGCCGCCTGTTCGCAAACAATTTCGAAGTGCCCGGCGTGGAGCATGTTTCGCTGCGCGTGGAAAGCCAGCCCGGAAAAAATTCGTACACCATTGACAGCGCCTGGCTCGAAACGGGTGAAGCCTCTCCTGGTGAAGACGTCAAAGTGCGTGTGCAGTTGCGCCCATTTCGTGGCGCGCCGCGCGTCGAAGAAACCACGGTTCACGTCCCGGACCAGATTGCGCGGGGCGGGACACTTCGCGTGCTCGTCAGTGACGCCGAATGGATGAACCGCGCCTCTCGCGGCTTCAATTTTGGCGCTGCGCCGAGCGGCGCCTCCGGACCCGAAGGACTCGACCAGTTGATCGCGCTCATCAATCGCGAGCGCAACAATGACCGTTTGTATGTCGGTGTTTTCGTACCTGCGCCAACCATGGTGTGGGATGACAAAGAACTCCCCAATATTCCCCTATCCCAAATTAACGTCATCGACGGCCGTCCGACACCCGGTAGCGTTCAAGTATTGCGTGAATCCCTGGCGAGCGAATCGTCGATCGTGCTCGGTGGACCGGTAACGGGACTCATCTCGCTCAATTTGCAAATTCGGTGACCCGATCTATGTCGAAACAATCGAAACAGCTGTCGCTTCTGGCGTTGTTGTTCTGCGGTGTAGCCACGACCGGCATCGCGGACCACACCCGCCGCTGGAGGCAATCCACCTACGAAGAGTTCCTCAAGGGCACCGCAAAGGGCGTCGCCGTGCGTAGCGACGGCCACTTAGAGCTGGCGCCGAAATTCACTCTGGTCTCGGATGCGGACGCGTCTTATTTGTGGTCGCTACGCACCGATGCCACCGGCGCTTTGTACGCCGGCGGTGGCTCTCCCGCGAAGGTGTTCCGGTTTGACGCAGGCGGAAAGCCAACGACTGTATTTGAATCGACCGACTTGCTCGCGCAATGCTTGGTGTTCGATGCCAAAGGCACGCTTTACGTGGGAACCTCTCCAGACGGCAAGGTCTACAAGGTTTCAGCGAGCGGAGAAAAGAGCGTCTTCTTCGAGCCCAAGACAAAATACATTTGGGATTTGGCCTTCGCTTCGGACGGCACTTTATATGTGGCTACGGGCGACAAAGGCCAGATTTACGCGGTGTCTCCCGATGGAAAAGGAGCGCTTTATTACGCCAGCGATGAAGCCCATATCAAGGTCTTAGGCTTTGACAAAAAAGGAAATTTACTCGCGGGCACGGAACCCAACGGCCGGGTGTTGCGAATCACTCCTGCAAACGAGAAAACAAAAAAGAAGCCCGAAACGGGTACGGCCGATGGCTTCGTGGTCTACGAAACGGCGAAACGTGAGGTCACTTCCCTGGCGGTAGGCGCCGACGGGAATATCTATATCGCCGCAATCGGAGAAAAGCCGCGTTCCGGCGTACTGGGACAGTCCAACATTGTCGCTTCGCCCCAAGGCAATACAACGATGGCCGCCGCTGGGATTCAGTCCGGAGGAACGTCTCCGCCCTTCGTGGCTTTTCCGCAAGCCATTTCCAGCGGCATCTACCGCATAACACTGGACGGTGTCCCGGAGGAGCTGTGGACTTCGCGCGACGAGGTCGTCTACGCATTGGGCATGAATTCCGACGGACGGCTGCTTGCCGGAACCGGTAACAATGGATCGCTGCTGGTGATCGATGGACGCGGCGTGTACGCGCAACTTGCTAAGGCCGGCTCGGCCCAAATTACAGGCATTTCGCACCAGTCGAATGGCAAGGTTTACTTGTGCACCGCCAATCCCGGAAAAGTGTTTTCGCTCGGACCGGACTATGAAGCCGAAGGCACCTTCGAATCGCAATCGTTCGACGCCAAGCTCTATTCGCAATGGGGACGCCTGGAGTGGTGGGGACCACCTGCAACGACATTGGCGGTAAAGAATGCGAAGCAGAGCAAAGAGCCGCGCCTGGAGTTTTTTGTCAGAAGCGGCAACACCGAAGATCCGGGCAAGGAATGGTCCACTTGGTTCGGTCCGTACACCTCGACAGAGGCACCGATTGAGGCTCCGCCGGCGCGATTCCTGCAATGGAAAGCGATAATCCACGATGGCCGCCCCGGCGATGGCATCGATTGGGTAAGCGTCGCGTACGAGCCCAAGAACGTTGCACCGGTGATCGACGGAATCGCAATGCAGGATCCTGGAGTGCGCGTGCAGGCGCCGATGGGAATCACCGTGGGAGGTAACGTGGCCCTGAGGCAACCACCGGCCCCGAATCTGGCCCAGGGTGGGGTGGCCATCGGAAACCCCAGCGCACCGCCGAAATTCGAAGCGCAGCCACAAGGAACACCGCAGAAGGGCTACCAGTCGGTGCTCTGGTCCGCGCACGACGACAATGAGGACGACTTGAAATATACGATCTTCTTCCGCGGGGAAAATCAAAAAGACTGGCTGCTGCTGAAAGACAATCTCGAGCAGAGATTCTACTCCTGGGACACAACCTCGATGCCCGACGGCGCCTACTATCTGAAGGTCATCGCCAGCGATGCGCTTTCCAATCCTCCCGACCAAGCTCTGCAAGCCGAGCGCGAAAGCGACCGCTTCGAGGTCGACAACACCACGCCAACCATTGGCAAAATCGACTCCAGCCCAACCGGAATGAACGCGGACCGATCAAAGGGCGTCTCTTACGACTTCAAATTCACCGCCAGCCACCCGACCAACAGCATCGACAAAGCGCAATACAGCGTCGACGGCGGCGACTGGATCTTAGTGCGTCCGGCGAACGGCATCAGTGATTACAAGATGGAAACGTATTCCTTCACCGTGCATGGCCTGAGCCCGGGAGAACACACCATTGCAGTTCGCGCCTATGATCGCTTCGAAAATGTAGGCGCCGCAAAAACCACCATCCAAATCCAGTAGCGAATCCTGCAGCGCCGCGCCTTCAGCCCGGCATCCTCGTAGGGTGCAACATTGACGCACCCCTTCTCGGCAGCATCACCAAACCCAGGGGTTCAAAACCTCACTAGCGCAGAAACAAAACCGCCATCAGACCCTCGGCTTAGGCGGCCCGGGCAAGGACTGCGCTTCACGCGCCGGTTCCACTTTCTTCGGCTCAATATACATCTCAATCTCCGCGCCAAATCCCATCCTGCCGTCGCTATAAGCATCCGCCTTTGCATGAACCAGCCGTGCGCGGCAATGGGTCTCATCGGATTTGCCGCCCGTCACTTCCGTCGGCATCACCAGAGTTGCCTCAATCGGCATTCCAACTTGCAGGGGAGCGGAAGTAACGAAGAAAAACCCGCCGCGCGAGATATTGGTGGTCTCCGCGAAATGTTCGGCTGGACCGGAAGCCAATCCAAGCGGACGAAAGCGCAATGGAACACGAATTCGAAAGCGCTCTAAATGTCTTCGTTCCGAACTTGGCACGTGAATCTCCGAACCGAGCGAGAAGGCGAAAGGGCCCGGGCAACTGGGCTTGTGCCATTAGCGTAGCAGAGAGGCGGATAGGGTCAAGCCCCGGTTTGCTAGTGCCTAAGAGGGAGTACTGCTATGAGCCTCCGATTGCCTGCTACGAACCTCGAGTCGTAAAGTAGACACTAGCCCGGGAGCTTCTGGCGAAGAGGCACGCCCTTCCTCCTGCTCCGCCAAACTCCCGCTGACGCGAATCTGCGTTTTCTGTGATTCTATGTAGGTTGCAAACTCGGAGCGTGGAGCGCACAATAGCCCGCTGCGCGTTTTGTACGGAGGTCCTGCCTATGTTTCTCGATTATTACCAGCTGAACGAGCAGCCGTTTGGCGCATTATCCGATGCCGCGCAAGCTTTCCAGAGCCGCTCGCATGGTGAGGCGCTGAACTCGTTCGAGGATGCGCTCCTGAACGACCAGGGTAATCTGGCGCTGGTCGCGGAATCCGGCATGGGCAAAACAATGCTGCTCCAGGAACTCCTCGAAGAATTGCGTCAAGAAGGCCGCGCCGCATTTCTTTTTCAAAAAGACTGCAGTCCTCGACAAGTCTTGCAATCCGTTCTCGGCGGGCTGGGAGTTGACTCCGAGGGATTGGAACTGCTGGTCGTTCAGAGCAAGCTCAACGAAATTTGGTTCGCGGAGTTGCTGGCAGGAAAACGAATTGTATTGCTGTTCGACGACGCCGAAGAGCTAGACGACACAGTGCTGAAAACTCTTCGCCAGCTCTCCAGGTACGAAACTTCTAATTCGAAGCTGCTGCAAATGGTTCTCTTCGGGCAGCCGGAGCTTTCGAGGAGATTGGAACGCGACGACCTCGCGCAGTTGCGTAAGCGCGTGACGAAAGTCATGCAGCTGGAGCCTCTGTCCCCTGTGGAGACATCGGCATACATCCACCATCACCTCTATGTAGTCGGCCATCGCGGCAATTCCCTTTTCTCGCCGGATGCGCTGACGATCGTCGCCGAACTCAGCCGCGGCATTCCCCAAAACATCAACAAAATTTGTTCTCGCGCCTTGCTCGAAGCCTACGCTCGGGGCCTTCGCCTCGTCACGGCAGACCTCGTCGAAAAAGCGGAGCGGAATCTGAGCACCGTCCCGGCAGCCAGTGAAACAACGATAGAACTGCCGCTCACGCTTCCGGCGGGTACGGACACGAAAAGAAAGGCCGCGGTTCGCGTTCCACTGTTTCTAGCAGCCAGAACCAAGCAATTTGGTCTGCCCGGTTCCGGCCTTTGGATCGGCGCCGTCGCTGGTGTCCTACTTTCCGCCGGTTTAGCGCTGCCGCATGGCATGTTGAAAGGCATGACACACATCATGCATGGACAACCCTCGTTGCTGGCAGGCTCGGTCCAGCGCGACTCGACACCTCGACTGCCTTCGCAGCCGAATCTCTCGCCGCGCAACGCTCAAACAAGACTTCCCGCGCCGGCAACCCTAGGTCTAAGCCCGGTTCCACCGAAGCACAACCTGCCAGCGGTTCTCGCAACGGAGAGCGCGAACCCCAATGCTCGGCTTTCCCTCACGCGCGAACTGGGCCTGAAGATCAACCGCATCGTCATCGATCCCGGCCACGGCGGCTTCGACACCGGGGCAAAAGGCCCTCATGGATTGCTCGAAAAGGATCTCTGCCTGGACGTCGCGCTGCGCCTCGGGCAACTCATCGAGGAAAATATCCCCAGCGCCGAAGTTGTCTACACGCGCAAGGACGACAGCCACGTTCCACTCGAGGAGCGCAGCGCTATCGCCAATGGCGCGGACGCCGACCTATTCATCTCCATTCACGCCAATTCCAGCGATAGCCGGGAAGTTCGCGGCGTCGAAACCTATTACTTGAGCCTCGCAACCTCCAAGGAAGCAAAGGAACTCGCCATCCGCGAAAACGCCCTCAGCCAGGAATCTCTCCACGATCTACCAGAGCTCGTGAAGAAGATCACCAGCAACGAAAAAATCGGGGAATCGAAGCTGCTTGCCCTCGAAATTCAGAAGACGCTCTCGCAGCGCCTGCAACTTGTGAGCCGTCGCGAGAGAAATCGCGGCGTGAAACAGGCGCCGTTCATTGTCTTGACCGGCGCGAATATGCCCGCCGTCCTGTCGGAAATTTCCTTTGTCAGCAACGCGAGCGACGAGAGTCTGTTGCTCGAAGGCGGCCAGCGCCAGCGCATCGCCGACGGACTGTACCGCGGAATTTCCGCCTATCTAGATGGTTTGCACACTCAGCCGCAACTCAAGCCGAAGCTGGTTACCCTAAATCGCGCCAATCCTTCATCAACGTTCGAACGCGCTACGCTCGCAACTGCCCGAAATCCGCTTTAAACCACGGCTGCGAACTACAACTTTTCCTGTACTCAAGTACAGCGCCATTCTAGCCAACCCTACTTACCTTGCCAGCCTCAAACCTTTACTATAAGAAGGACTAAGGCTGTAAACTGATAGCCGTGAATTTCATCTGCCGCGCTGCAACCGAGGATTCCCTGCGACGAGTCGCCAAAATCTTCCTTTCTGCCGCCAGGAAACTTGCCTTGGTGATGGTTGGGCTGCTATTCGCCGGCCATCCGACGCTTGCGCAATCACCAGAAACCCCTTCTCCCACCGCGCCCAGTGCATCGGCAGACACAATGACAACCTTGGCCTGCGGCGTCGACCAACACACGGATCAGCAATTGCCTGGAAGTATCACGGGCACGGTGGTTGACCCTACGGGGAGCGGCGTTGCAGGTGCCCATGTTGCGTTATCACACGAGGGCGGCCCTACTGCTGAGGAACAGTTTTCCCGCGAAGATGGACAATTTTCCTTTTCGAATGTCTCGCCCGGGCGCTTTCAACTCACGGTTAGCTCCACCGGCTTCGCCACGCAATCCGCCTCGGGAAAGCTCAACTCCGCCGAGAGCTGCGTCATGCCGCACATTACTCTGCCGGTCGCCACCAACGTCACGGAGGTTCGCGTCGAACTCTCCACGATCGAACTTGCGCAGGGTCAGATCAGCGACGAGGAAAAGCAGCGACTATTCGGCGTTATCCCGAATTTCTACGTCAGCTACGTCCCGGACGCGGCTCCGCTCACGGCAAGGCAAAAATTTCAGCTTGCATGGAAAACAACGGTCGATCCAGTCTCTTTTGGGGTAACCGGCGTCGTAGCCGGCGTTCAGCAGGCCACCGACAAATTTCCTGCGTACGGACAAGGCGCCCAGGGCTACGGCAAGCGCTACGGCGCGGCTTACGCCGACCTGGTTACCGGCACATTCATCGGAGGCGCAATCCTTCCTTCTGTCCTCAAACAGGATCCACGATATTTTTATAAGGGAACCGGCACCGTGCGCTCTCGCGTTCTATATGCGATCGCCAATTCCGTGATCTGCAAAGGCGACAACGGCCACTGGCAACCGAACTACTCGGGCATCGCGGGGAGCCTCGCCTCCGGAGCCATCTCCAACCTCTACTATCCCGAGGCCGATAAAAGCGACGCCGCCCTGACCTTCGAAAACGCCCTCATCGGAATCGGCGAAACCGCAGCCGTCAATCTCCTCCAGGAATTTGTCATGCGTCGCCTAACCCCCAACCTCCCCAAAACCGAACCTACTACGACTCCGTAGCTCGTCGCCTGTTCAATCCGGGCCGAACATCACACCGTCATTCCGAGTGAAGTCCCGGAAGCGAGGAATCCCTCTTGAATCCATTGCGCCTTGAATCGGCTCTCCCATTCCACTCCTCCAACTGGAAAGCACTGACAACCGCCAACGCATCGTCTACACTCAACAAATGGCCGCTGCAAATCCCGCAGGCACCGCTGCTCCGATTGAATGGAAAATCATCGTCGAAGCCCACGAACGCATCCGTCCCCGAATTCACCGCACGCCCGTGCTGACCAGTGAATCCCTCGATGCCCTTGCCGGTGCGCGCCTCTATTTCAAGTGCGAAAACCTGCAAAAAACTGGCTCCTTTAAAATTCGTGGCGCGACAAACGCGATTTTTTCCCTAACTGACGAAGACGTCCGCCGCGGCGTCGTAACCCACTCGAGCGGGAACCACGCGGCCGCGGTCGCTTGCGCCGCCCGCTGGCGCGGTACCACGGCGTCCATCGTCATGCCGAAGAATGCTCCTGCGGTGAAGTGTCGCGCCGTCGAAAGCTACGGCGGAAAAATCACGTTTTGCGAACCAAACGTAACTTCCCGCGCGGAAACGGCGTCGCGTATCCAAGCTGAGACTGGCGCCGTGATGATCCACCCCTACGACGACGACCGCATCATCGCCGGACAATCCACCGCGGCCAAGGAACTGCTCGAAGACATCTCGGACCTGGACGCCGTTCTGTCCCCCGTCAGCGGCGGTGGACTGCTCAGCGGCACCTGCCTCGGCGCGAAAGGCACGAAACCCGGCCTGAAAGTCTACGGCTGCGAACCGGAGCGCGCCGACGATGCTTATCGTTCCTGGAAGAGTGGGAAACTGCAGACTCTCGAATCGAGTGACACCATTGCGGATGGACTACGAGCCTCCTTGGCACCGCGCACTTTTGCAATTCTGCAAAAGCTTTTGGACGGCGTACTTCTGGTGAGCGAGGCGGAAATTGTGGCGGCAATGAAACTGATCTGGGAGCGGATGAAGATCGTAATCGAACCTTCGAGCGCCGTAGCGCTGGCGCCGATCTTACGCTCAAGCGGTTTGCAGGAAATCGCAATGGCCCAACGGCGCGGCGATGGTCCTGCCAAGGTTGGCATCATTCTTTCCGGCGGAAACGTGGAACTGAAGTTATAAGAACGTTACGTGAAGTATTGGTTGGCAGCATAGTTACCTTGCGGCCAACCGGGAATTGTAAGGCCAACAGGCGCTGTGTAGACTGAATAGGGGAACATTCCTGTTCAAGTCACACGGTCGGCCTGAAGCGCGCTCCAGCCTCGCGTCTTGTCCCGACCTGCGCTGTTAACACGTCAAGTAGCCGTATATAAGGGTGGGTAGAGTTGCCTTTTCGACGACAGGCCCTACTGGCTGGATTCCTGTGCTTTCTTTCTATCTCCCTCATCACTACCGGCAATGCCCAGCAAAATGGGCAACCATCGAGCGATCACGACGAACGCCCGCTCGTCGTCTTGAAACACACCAAACACCCACTAGCGGTTGAAGCCAATGCTATCGGCCAGGTCGAAGCCGGTCACTCGCTGCAGAGAATGCTGCTCGTCTTGGCCCCTTCGGATACGCAGGAAATGGCGCTTAAGAAACTGCTTGACGATCAACAGAATCGGAGCGCTCCCAATTATCATCACTGGTTGACCGCCGCAGATTTCGCAGCGCAGTTCGGCGTGGCTGATGCTGACCTGCAAAAGGTAGTCGCATGGCTGCAGGCATCCGGATTCACCGTCGAGCGGGTTGCAGCAAGCAGACGCTGGGTGGAGTTCACCGGCACGTCCTCTCAGGTGGAAAATACATTTCACACCGTGATGAAGTATTACCGCGTGAATGGAAAAGCCCACTTGGCGAATTCCACGGATTTGGCTGTGCCTGCGGATATCGCGCAAATAATCCTGGGCCCTGTTTCTCTGAACAATTTCGGCAGAAAACCACCGGTGCACGAATTCGCCGGCCTGGCGGGTCGCAGCGCTCAGGGCAAAAAGATCATCCTCACGCCGAACCTGACCGCCGTCGGCGTCACCAACACCTACTATGTGGCGCCCGGAGATTTTGCAGCGATTTATAACACCAATGGTTTGCTCAACAGCGGCGTGGACGGTTCCGGCGTCTCCATCGCCGTCACCGCACAATCTCAAATCGAACTCACCGACGTGCAGGAATTTCGCCAGATCTTTGGCTTGAAACCGAACGACCCCAATTTCCTTCTGAGCGGACCCGACCCTGGTGTGGCCGACCAAGTCGACTCCGAAGAAGCACTGCTCGACGTCGAATGGGCTGGCGCCGTCGCTCCGGGAGCCACAATCAACCTGGTTGTCGCGGGCAGCACGGACACCACCAGCGGCGTCGATCTGGCGGCTGCCTATGCGGTCGACAATCAAATATCGCCGATCGTGACCGACACCTACGGCGGCTGCGAGCAAGCGCTTGGCTCGTCCGGCAACGCGTTTTACAACGCCCTTTGGCAGCAGGCCGCGGCCGAAGGCATCACCGTGCTCGTCGCTTCGGGCGACAACGGCGCCGCGGGTTGCGACAGCGCGGAATCATTTTCGCCTGCGGTAAATGGCTTGGCCGTGAACGGCGTCGCGTCCACACCGTACAACGTCGCTGTGGGCGGCACGGAATTTGCCGACGTAACGGCACAATCGACGTACTGGAATCAAGCCAACTCCGCGAACTACTCCTCGGCGATCGGCTATATTCCCGAAGCCGCGTGGAATGAGAGCTGCGATCCTTTGCAAGCGGCGAGTGCCACGAACTGCGTCCTTGGAACAGGAAACTTCAGCCTTCTGGCGAGTGCGGGCGGCTCGAGCACGGTGTATCCCAAACCCTCGTGGCAATCCGGCCCCGGCGTGCCAGCGGACAACGCGCGAGACGTGCCTGACGTTGCGCTCGCTGCCGCCGCGGGCCACGATGAAATCGTTTATTGCACCAGTCTCAGCGGCACTCCTTGCCAGATCAATGCGCAGCAGGACGTCGTTGGTCTCACTCTTGTCGGCGGCACCTCTGTAGCCACCCCCGCGATGGCGGGGATTCTCGCGCTAATCGAACAAAAGCATGGCGTGCTGCAGGGGCAAATCAACAACGTTCTCTACAAGCTAGCGCAGGTGTCCGGCAACAGTTGCAACTCCTCGAATCAAACCAATCCTGCAACAGCAAATTTCTGCGTGTTTTACGACGTGACCTCCGGAAACAACCAAGTCCCTTGCGCAGGCGCCTCGCCGGGCTGTTCTTCGACGCAAAGTGGCACCGACGGATTCACCACCGGACAAATCGCTGGCGCAGGCTACGATCTGGTGACCGGGCTTGGATCGGTGAACGCCACCAATCTCGCCGCAGCGTGGAAAAATTTGACGCTCGCTCCGTCAGAAACCACCCTCTCTGCTTCGAGCACGACCTTTGTCCACGGAACCGGGGTCACCCTGAATGGGGCTGTCTATCCTGGGTCCGGCACAGGCTCGCCCACTGGGACGGTCTCCATCAAAACCAGTGCCTACGGAGATTGCCCGCAGACTTTGCTCTTGGGCACCGGCGGTGCCTATTCCGGAACTGTGAGCGATCTGCCAGGCGGACAATACAACGTTCTGGCATACTATCCTGGCGACGCGACCTATGCTTCGAGTGAATCCTCGCCCGTCGCCGTCAAGATCACTCCCGAAAACAGCAACGCCACGGTCACAATCAACGGACTGCAAAATTCTGCCGCCGGCTACGGCGCGCCGCTGCAAGTAAAGGTAGCCATCGTTGGAGCGTCGGGCCACGGCGTCGCCACCGGACCCGTCACCATCCAGGATGGAACAAATCAAGTTGGGACCTCGAACCTCGCTTCCGACGGCACGGCCTATTTTTTGACCGGCGGTGGCGCTGCCTATGCGTTTGCCCCTGGCCCGCATTCCGTCACCGCCGCTTATTCCGGAGACAGCAGTTTCAACGCAAGTACATCGGCAGCCGTTACCTTCACCATTGCAAAAGGAACTCCGTTCGTCATCGTTGGTGCAAACACCACAACTCTAGCGGTCGGCCAAACCTTGGGTGTCCATGCCGTCGTCGCAGGACAGGGGACGTCCCCCGCGACCGGAACCATTCAATTCACCGTCGACGGAACCGCGTATGGTGCTCCGATTACGCTGCAGACAGGTGGATTCTTCGGACCTTTGCCACAAGCCGCGACTCTGATTCCCAACCTCACTCAGGGAGCTCACGTCATCGGCGCAAGCTACGATGGCAGCGCCGATCCGAATTATTCCAGCGTCGCCAGCGGTGATCCCGTGAACGAACTAACGCAAACCGTCACCGTGGCAACCGCAACCGGCGCGAAAACCACCACCACCCTCATCATGAAAACCGCTCCAATGAATATGGGCGATACCGGTGTTTTCACCGTAACAGTGACTCCCGGGACTGCCACGGGAACCGTGACCTTGTGGGACGCTGTCGGCCCGCGCACTGTCGCCACTTCCATTGCCAGTGGCACTGCAACCGTGCAATTCCCCTGGACGCAAGCAGGGAGCACTTCGCTCTATGCCGTGTACTCCGGCGACTCCGCCGATGCCGGCTCGGCCAGCACGGCTGTTTCCTTCACCGTTCAAAAGAGTTTGCCGCTCGTTTCCCTCGCTGTCCCGGCCACCATTCCCGTGGACGGGCAAAGCAGCTTGATCGCTAGCGTCGTTGGCAGTCCTGCAAACTCTCAGCTTCCCTACCCGACTGGGGTGGTCGAATTTTGGGACTCTTTCAATGCGGCCGCCGCCAAAATGCTGATCGCTCAAACACTCACTGCTGGACCTGGTGGAACGAGCGTTTCCGGCGCGCGCCTGCAATTGACTCCAGGTTCGCATAGCCTGTACGCGCACTATCGCGGCGACACAAACTGGCAGTCCGCGAACTCCGCAACAATGCAAATCGCGCCTCCATCCTTCAGCCTCAGCGTCTCCCCGCTTCCAGTGGCCTTTGCCGCTGGAAGCGTTGGAAGCGGCACAGTCACCATCACTCCAAGCGGTGGCTTTACCGGGACGGTGACCTTAAGCTGTGCCAGTGGCGGCACATTCCTTCCCGCGGGCTACTCGTGTTCCCTTGGACAGACGAATGTCACCGTAAACAATGCGGTTACCTCGACCACCCTCAGCTTTACGCCATTGTCGGCTACTACAGCTCGTTTGGTTCGGGGCCAGGCCGTACCGGTCCCGGCGAGTACGGCGTGGCGCGCTAGTTTTGTCGCCGGCCTAATATTCCTCGGAATCTTCGCTTTCGGCGCGGGCAGCGTCAAAAATAGTGACAACTTTTTCCTGGCTTGCGGGTTAGTTCTACTTGTATCCGGCGTGGTGTTTGGTTGCAGTGGAGGCGGCGGCGGTGGGGGACTGTTCACGACCACAACGACAATCGTGTCGACAAATCTTCATGCAGCCTTTGGCACGCCCGTGACATTTACTGTCACGGTGAAGCCAAATGGCGCTGCGACGCCCACTGGCGTGGTTCAGCTTTACGACAACGGCAAGGCCTACGCTAGTCGCGTCAGTGTCAGCGCGGGTATTGCAACATTCCTCGCTACCAGTCTGCCGGCAGGCGTGCACAGCTTTACGGCAAACTATTTGGGAGACACGCACACACTGCCCTCCACCTCTGCGCCAATTTCGCAAGTCATTACCGGTCCGGTGCCGTTACAAATCTCGGGCGTAAGTAATGGCAATACGGAAACAGTCAACTTTACAGTCGTGGTGAATTGAGTGCCTCAAGCGTACATTGGAATGGTTTCAAGGTAATGGGCAGGAAGCAAACCGTTTGCTGGCAGGTTGCATCTGTAATCTAGAGCATGGACCGTCGCCGCGTCATGGGGGCCGGAGACGCGGTTCCTGCCGAATCTGGGTCGTGCTGAAAAAAAACCAAAAGTGGGAGTCGCGAGGTCATCATGAACAGAGGACTGCATCTCTGGCGGGCGGTGCTGTGTGGAGTGCTGGCATTGGCGGGAAGCGCGACTTTGCGCGCGCAAAAATCGGCGGTCGTATCACGAGTGACCGAAACCGTTGACGACACGCAAACTGTAACCCTCAAGGGCAACGTTCATCCCCTTGCAAGAGCTGCAAATGACCAGGGCGCGGTCGCGGATTCTCAGCCGATGACGCGCATGATGCTGCTGTTGCAGCGCAGCCCCGCTCAGGAACTATCGTTGCGCCAATTGATCGATGCTCAACAGACCAAAGGCTCCGGAAGCTATCACACTTGGCTCACCCCCGACCAATTCGGCACTCAGTATGGCCCTTCGGATTCCGACGTCCAGGCCGTCACCGACTGGCTCACGCGTGAGGGATTTCAGGTTACCAAAGTCGCCGCAGGAAGAGCGGCAATCGAATTTGACGGCAATGCCGGCCAGGTGCGCAACGCCTTCCATACCGAAATTCACAAATTCGTAGCAAATGGCGAAACACATTTCGCCAACGTCAGCGACCCGGCCATTCCCGAAGCCCTCTCTCCGGTCGTGGCAGGTGTCGTGGCCCTGCACAATTTCCCCAAACAACCGAATGTCCGCAAGAGCGGTCTCTATCGCCATACCAAAGGTTCGAATGAACTGCAGCCCCTGTTCACTTACGGAAATCCAGCGAAATACGCTCTTGGTCCCGGCGACTTTGCGAAAATCTACAACATTCCTTCGACCGCAACGGGCGCGGGCCAATCTATCGCCATCATCGCGCAGACGAACATCAACACGCAGGACGTTGCCAACTTTCGATCCATGTTCGGGCTCCCGGCGTACTCCTCGGGTCAGTTCAACGTAATTGTGAATGGAACTGATCCCGGAATTGTGGGACCGAACGTAGTTAACTGCTTGCTCTCGACCGATGACGAAATCGAGTCCGATTTGGACAGCGAATGGGCGGGCGCGGTCGCACCGGGTGCAAATATTTATCTTGTAGTTTCGCAGTCAACTTGCGCTAACCCTAGTCAGGTTTCGCAAGGTGTGGATCTTTCGGCGTTGTATGCGGTCGACAACAATTTGGCTCCGGTCATTAGCGATAGCTATGGAAACTGCGAAGCCGCGCTGCTCACGGCTGGAAATCAGTTCTACAATTCGCTGTGGGAGCAAGCTGCCGCGGAGGGCATCACTGTCGCCGTGTCCTCCGGTGACAACGGTTCGGCCGGGTGCGATCCGATTTCCTCAATCGATCCAAACGCCGCCTCGCAGGGTGTCGCGGTCAACGGCCTCGCATCCACGCCCTTTAACGTAGCGGTCGGCGGCACCGATTTCGATCCAACGACCACCGGCAGCGCGGTCGCGACATACTGGGCGCCGAATACCTCGGGTGACGTCATAAACTCAGCGCTTACTTATATCCCGGAAACCACTTGGGACAATTCGGCGTGCGCCTTGGCCTATCCTGCTGCCTGCGCAAGCGTCGACACCACGAACGGCACGGACATCAGCGCGGCCAGCGGGGGTCCCAGCAACTGCGTAATGGGAACGGCAGACAGCAGCGGAAACGTAACTTGCGCAAAGAACAGTAGCTTCCCGAACTACGGATACCCAAAACCGGCTTTCCAGAGCGGCCTCACACCCGCTGACAACGTCCGCGACATTCCTGACGTCTCTTTCTTTGCCAGCGACGGTGGTCCTCCCTCGAGCGGCGCCGGCGTCGCCTATGTCATCTGTCAATCGGATGCGAACTCCCAGGGCGCAAGCTGCAGTTTGGCGAGTCCCTACCAGGATTTCAGCCTCGTCGGAGGCACATCCGCCTCGACTCCCGCCTTTGCAGCAATTATGGCTCTTGTGAATCAAGCCACCGGCCAGCGCCAAGGGAACGCGAATTATGTCCTTTATAACCTTGCCTCCGCCGATTCCAACTACACCGGTAGCAAATGCGAGTCTTCTTTAGGACAAACACCTGCCGCCGGTTGCGTCTTCAACGATGTAACCAAGGGCAACAACGCGGTGGCTTGCGATGCCGGCACGCCGAACTGCAACAACACCGCTAACGTGTCTGGCCAATTTGGTGTCGTCATCTGTACTACTTCCACGTCTCCGGCCTGCCCCGCTGTCGACAACGGCCAGCCCGCTTTTCAAGCCGGCGCAAAATACGATCTTGCCACGGGGCTTGGCTCGATCAACGTCACAAACTTGTTGGCAAAGTGGACCTCTGCCCCGCGCACCGCGACCACCACAGCGCTCAGCGCCGCAACCGGCGGTTCGCCTTCCGGCTCTTCCTTCACTGCCACGGTGAATGTCACGCCAACCGCCGCCTCTGGGGATGTCTCCTTGATTGCTCTTAAGAGCGACCAGACCACCGTCCTTGGTTCGTTCGGTCCGTTCCCCCTGACGGCGGGAACCGCGGCCATATCGACGAGCCTCCTGCCAGCCGGCACCGCATATGTCGCGGCAACCTACGGCGGCAACGTCACCTATGCCGTCAGCACTTCCACTCCGGTGGCACTTGGCAGCGCCGTCGGTGGCGCCGGCTACACCGCAAAGACCACCCTCAATTTCATCTCCTTCAGCTCCTCCACCGGCCAGCCGAATAGCCCGACAACCTCCTCGCAGACTTTTCCTTATGGAAGTGGTTACATTCTGCAGATCGTTGTGAGCCGTGCCGACGGCACAAGCTGCGCTTTCAGCTATCCGAGCACCAAGCCCGCGTTTCCCTGCCCCACCGGAACCATCACCCTGACTGACAACGGAGCTGCGCTGACGGACTTCCTCAACAACGGCAAGTCGACAAACGTCACCAGCCTGAACAACCAGGGAATCGCTGAAGACCAGCCCGTCAATTTGTCCGCCACGGCCAGCAGCACCACGCCCGGTGTGCACAATCTCGTGGCCACATACTCAGGCGACAGCAACTACGCTGCAGGGCCCGCCAGCAACACGCTGAAGATCACCATCCAGCAAGTTGCCACCACCACGCAAGTCGCCAGCAGCCTGTCGAGTATCACTTCAGGCGCAACCGTTCTGTTAACCGCCGTCATCACGCCCAGCACCGTTAGCAATGGCAACGCACCTTGCGACACAGGTAGCACTGGCACTGTGCAATTTACCAACAACGGCTCGAACTTGGCCGGCACCGTGACCTACACTCCGACGCCAGGCCAAAACAGCGCAAACGGCGCATCTTGCACAGCCACACTCAGCACCGCAATCTCTTCGCTCTATCCGCCTCCCACCGGGAAACCGGGTTCACCACTGATTCCGCGCATCCCGCTGCTCGTGGCGTCTCTCAGCCTTCTGTTCTTCACCCTCGGCATGCGTTGGATTTCCGAGACCCGCCGCCGTGCCTACGCTTGCATCGGACTGTTCGTGATCGCGCTACTTGTCGGCGTGGTCGCAGGTTGCGGTGGCGGCGGTGGTGGTGGAGGTGGCGGTAGCACTCGCACCATCGGCGCGGCTTACAGCGGCGATGCCAACTACACGAAATCCAGCGGCACAACCACCATCCAAATCCAGTAAACCCACAGGGCTTGTTCACCTCGGGCGCTTCGAAAATTCGAAGCGCCCCTTTTTTGTAGGGTTTGATGCCGTTGCGCCAGCGGCCCGCGACAATTTAGGCCAGCCCGCAAGGACTGTATGCAAACGCACCGGGAACGCAAGTGCCGTAGGCGTGGCACGTTCCCTCAATTACGAGCGGGGATTACCCCTGCATCGGCGGGAAAACAATATTCCAAAACTGCGGCGAAGGCGCCGTAAACTCCACCGGAATCAACGACCCCTCCGGGTTCATCTGCGGCGGACGCACCACATGCGCATCTACTTTCTTCTGCGACTTCGGATTCTCAATCGTCAACTTCGTCCCCTGAGACAATCCTTCAGGCAAAATAATCATCGCCCCGCTCGCGCTCACCGTATGCGTGAACCCGTGCAGCGGATTCGCTTTCCCCGCCAAATGGATCAATATCGGCATCCGTAGCAGCACGCGTTGCGCCCGCCGCCGTTCTTCATTGGTCTGCGGACGAACCATGTTCGCGCTGCGCTTCACCTGCGCCGGCGTTGAACCAGGAGCCGACGAGGTATTCGCTTTCGCCACCGGCACATTCGATTTAGGCAAAGGTGTCACAGTTCGAGCCCCCAGAAATCCATATCCGGCGCGATCAGTTCCACGCCGTATTCCCAGCCTTCCGGTTCCTTGTTCCCTTTCCAAACAATCACCGCGGCATTACTGGCCTGTGTTGCAAGATTCGTGACGGCAAGCCGTTGCTCGAGCTCAAGAGATTCCGTAAGCACCACCATACAGCCATACGGATTCACGATCCGCGTGTTCGCTTCCACGGAACGCCGTTGGGCGTCGCCCGAATCCCACTCCAACCGAATCTGCACGCGGGAATTCATCCGGCGTCCGCGGCGCTTTTCCCTATATTTCATCCCTACTTGCTTCAATTCGCGCAAGTTAACGGACATCGTGGCCTCTGTTCGATCATGCTAAAGTTAGAAAGAACTGCGGTCAATGGTACGCAAGCCGCCGCGCTTGCGAAAGAGTAGCTGGCCTTACGGACAGGAGTATCCCGCCAGGTGAAGACCCTCATCGTCAATGCCGACGACCTCGGCTGGACCGAAGGCGTCAATCGCGGCATCGCTGAAACTCACCGTAAGGGTCTGGTCACCAGCACTTCCCTCATCTCAAACGGCCGCGCCTTCGCTTCCGCCCTTCAGGTCGCCCGCGCTAACCCGGAGCTGGGCGTCGGCGTCCACTTGAATCTGAGCAATGGCCCGCCTACCGCCGATCAGGCGAAGCTGCCCAGCCTGTTAAATCCTGCCGGCGAATTCGAAGGCGGCCCTGAAAGCTTGCTGCTACGAATCGCGACGCGCAGTCTGAGCCTCGAGGAAGTCGATCGCGAATGGGACGCCCAAATCTGCAAGGTCCGCGACTCTGGCATCTCGCCAACCCACCTCGATGGCCACAAGCATATACAGATGCTTCCGGGACTTTTTGAGATCGCCCTACGCCTCGCGAGGAAGCACGGCATTCGCGCCATCCGCATCGCGCATGAGGAGTCCAAACTGCGCGTTCTGCTCGCCTCCGGTGGCGAGCAAAAGACCGGAACAGCCTTGAAACAAGGAGTCCAGGCCCGCGGCCTGAAATTCCTCGCGCGCGACGCGCGAGAACTGGCCGATCACGCCGGCTTGTGCACCACCGACTATTTCTGCGGAATCGCGCAAACCGGCATCCTGACCCGCGCAGGCGTCGAAAATCTTCTCAACCATCTGCCCGACGGCACCACCGAACTCATGTGCCACCCCGGCTACGCCGATGAAGCCCTACATGATTCGCCGACCCGGCTGCAAGAGTCGCGCCAAACCGAACTCGACATCCTGACCGACAGCCGCGTCAGAAAACTTGTCGCCACGCGGGGCATTCGCCTGATAAGCTATGGACTTATGGGCGAAGTGGCCTGAACGCGCGAATTGGGGGCGCGCCAGGGCCAACACCCCGCGCGTCCACCCATAGCCAAAGGCTCTGGCAACACGGGAACGAAGAGCGCTAGAAAGGCCCGGGTTTACGTCGTATGCAAACCGATTCACCCATTCATTATTCGGTCGTCGTCCCGTTCCTCAACGAGCAGGAAAACATCCCCACGCTGTACATGAAAATCACCGAAGTGATGGATGCCATCGGCGAGCCGTACGAAATGGTCTTTGTCGACGACGGCAGCAAAGATAATTCCTATCGCGTCCTCTCGGAAATTTACGAGCACGACCGCCGTGTCAATGTAGTCCGCTTGCGCAGAAATTTCGGCCAAACGGCGGCTTTAAAAGCCGGCTTTGATTTTGCCCGTGGCGACGTGGTCATCTCCATGGACGGCGACCTGCAACACGATCCCGAAGAGATTCCCCGCTTCCTCGAAAAAATTGAAGAGGGTTTTGACTTGGTCAGTGGATGGAGAGCCAACCGCCGCGATCACTGGCTCATGCGCCGCTTGCCCAGCCGCGTCGCCAACTGGATGATGGCCAAACTTTCCGGCATCGATCTACACGACTTCGGCACTACCTTTAAGGCCTACCGCAAGGAAATTCTGCAGGAAATTCAGCTCTACGGCGAACTCCACCGGTTCATCCCCGCACTCGCCAGCTCCACCGGCGCGCGCATCGCCGAAGTGCCCATCTCGAATCCCGTCCGTAAAAGTGGCAAATCCAACTACGGTATCGGTCGCACCATCCGCGTTTTCTTTGACCTGATCATGGTCAAGTTCCTGCTCGACTATTCCACGCGCCCGCTGCAATTTTTCGGCTTGCTCGGCTTGGCAGGAACCGGCACTGGCCTTCTGGTCGGCGGTTTCCTCGTAGCCAAGAAACTGCTATTTCACATCGACGTAATCGCCGAACACGGGCCGCTGATGCTCCTCGCCACCGTCCTTTTCCTGAGCGGCATTCAATTCATCTCGATGGGACTTCTCGGTGAGATCAGCTCGCGCACCTATTACGAATCTCAGAACAAACCCATCTACGCCCTGCGCGAGGTCAAAAGCCACCGCAAAGAACTGGGCGACTCCGCCGAGCCCGCCCGCCCCAGCGGCAGCTCCGAACGCTAGTTCCTCGAAAGTCCGCCACTTCTCCGTACTTGTCATCCGAAGGAGCGTGCCGTCCGCGCGACGAAGGACCTCTACCGCAGCGTCTTGTCTAGGTCGCCACCAACTGCCCGCCCTCGTTTTTTGAGGGTGGCTGGCCTTCCGATTACGCTTCTCTTCTTTTAGGGGGTCGGAGCTGTTCAGCTCCGACATTTGACACTGGGCAAAATTGGGCGTCAGCCCCTAAGGAATGGTTAAGCGCTGCCTCATTACAACTCTCGATACTTCCCCCGGTGATACAGTAACGGCTCCCCGTCATTCAACTCCAAACTCTCCACTTCTCCCACAAAAATCGTGTGATCCCCAGCCATATACTGCGCCACCACGTTGCAACCAAAATGCGCCAACGCATCCTCCAGTATCGGAATTCCCGTCATAGTCCACTGAAACCGCACTCCAAGGCGCTCCTCCTCCTCCGGATCCTGCTGCGGCTTCGCAAAATATTCGGAAATAAGCTGCTGCGTGTCCTTCAGAATGTTCACTCCGAAACGTCCCTGCATCTTCAAATACGTCAGAAGCCGCGCATCGTGATCGATGCATACCAGAATCAACAAAGGATCAAGCGACACGGACGTAAGAGTGTTCGCTGTCATGCCGTGCACTTGGTGATTTTCGCGCTCGGCAGTGAGCACGGTAACCCCGGTAGGATAACTGCCCATCACTCGCCGGAATAATTCGGGCGTCAACGATGTCGTTGGCATAGCGGACTTCACTGAAGATATCACAGAGCAGAGAACCGCCGCCAAGTGCGAGTCTTTGGTTTGGTAGCGGCCGCCTTTTCGCGGTCGGCCGCCTTCTCAACGCGACTGGTTACCACGTCTTTTGCGCGACAAGGGTTCTCAAGTCCTCGCCACGCAAAAGAGTCTGCCAACGAACGCGCCACTAATGTCACGCCTGCGCTACTTGTGCGGCTTATCCTCCGGCTTCGGCTTCGCTGGCGGCTCCTTATACGCCTTGGCGTGCTCCGCTTCCTGCTTCTGTTTCAAGTTCTGCTGTTGCTGTTGTTGCTTCTGCTGAAGCTCCTCGAGCTGCTGCTGTTGCTTCTGCTGAACCTGTTGTTGTGCCTGTTCGTCCGCTTTCGCCTGCGCGGTTTTCTGTTGCTCCACATTCTGCTTCTGCTGCAGCTTCTGATACTCCTGGTCCTGTTTCTGCTGCAGTTGCTGAATCTGCTGCTGGTGTTTCTGCTCGAGTTGCGGATTCACACTTGCGGCGTTGGGGCGCGAGTTCTGCGGCCGGTCCTCGTAGACCCGTGTGTTTGCCGGATGATTGCCAGGAGTCCCATTCGTTTGTCCGACATTGTTGGGCGGACGATTGGCGTTCAACGGCCCCGGCTGCGCGTTCCCGTTATTGCCTCCACCTTGCGCCGCGTTGTAATGCGGCGTCCCCGGATTCGCCGGCGGCGCCACCTTCACCTGCGGGGTCACACCGCGCGCTGGTGTGAGCTGCAGTTGACGCTCCTCCGTAGCCGAAATGGGCCTGCCTTGATTCTTCTCGATAGCCGCCTGCCGCACCGCAAACGAAGGTGGTGGTGGTGGCGGAGTGTTCTTCGCTACGACGGTTCGGCTCTGAATTGTCGCGGGTGGGTGTACTGTCGCCGCCGCACCCGCACCTAGAACCGCTTGTTTTGGCGGGACAACCGCGGGCGCATGCACCGCTGCCGGTGCGGTTGCAACTTCATGTTGATTCACCGCCACCATGTTCCGTCCAACGGGCTGCGCGGAAGTAAACGCGTGCGGCGAAGTGGCTGTCACTGCGCCCGGCACGCCTTGATTGACATACCGCACGTTATTGACTGTCACATTCTTGTTCACGATCGTCGTGTTGTAATAGTTGTTGATCACCGTCTGATTTACGGTCGTATTCGAAATATTCACGTTGTTGACATACGTGCGGCTCACCGGATACGACGGCACAAACACCTCTCGCGGTCCCAGCGGGAACCAGCCCACATTTACTCCGGCCGCAAAGCCTGCTCCGGCCCCGAATCCAACTCCCGCAACAAAGTGTGGACCGCCAACCCAGGCAACCAACGCCGGGGCGTACACCGGCCTTACATAAGCGACCGCGACCACCGGAGGCGGGCACGGCACCCAGCCCCACCCTCCGCCTACAAACACCCATCGTCCATAGTGAAACGGCGCAAATCCCCATGGCGCGTCATCGACCCACGTCCAACCCCAGGGCGAAACCCAAACCCAGTGGCCGAAGCGGTACGGCGCCCACCCCACCACCGCAACGTGCGGGAACCACACCGTGCCGTATTCCGGCACTGGCCGCCAGCCGCCATAATCATCGAGGTCCTCATACCCGATCACATCATCGGAGACATACCGGCGCGCCACGGAATGATCCTCACGCAGGTCCCGCTCGTCGCACCAGGAATCGAACGAATCTGCATCCGGCAGTGGCTCGATATCGGCATTCACGGCATCCGTTCCAGTGAAAATTCCCTGCTGCCCAGGATGAATCGTGTATCCCGAACCGCCTCCGGTCACTTCCCCATCGCCGTCGCGCACATTAATGATCGTCGTATCTCCCGCTTCGTTCACGTTTATGCGGTAACGGCCGGGTCGCAGAATCGAAAATGCAAGATTGGGCGTATCGACTTCGATGGCCTCTTCTTGTCCAAGCCGTCGAACGCGAACGTTGATCGTGCCCTCGGTAAGCCGCACTTGCATCATCTGGTCGTTGAGGTTAAGAAAGGAAAATCCAGTCGTGTCGCCAAGTCGAATGGAGGCGGAACCAACGTGAAGCTCTGCCCGGCTGTTCTGATCTGTCCAAAGTTTGTCGCCCGTTGTGATTGGACGATTGAGTTCCCCCGTAACCCAATCGTCTGTTCCCGCGGGGCTGAACGACACTTGCCCTTCGGTCAAACTAAGGCGCGCAACGCGAGAAGGTGGATCATCCCCGTCAGCAAGCGCCCGGTGAGGAACCAGTACGATCAGCGCCACAAGCGCGCTGAACAGAATCAGTCTGTGTGGTAGACGTGTTTTCATTTGCATTCATCTCTCCTGAATGCCTTGACCGCGTCGATGCTGCAATCTGGGAAAAGCGAGCGCAAGGACGGGTGAAGGGTCCGTGCTGCCAGGCCGAAATGCCTTCCGCAAATCGCACGCTCCCGGCTGGAATGGGGAACTTAACCTCAAAAGCCCGGCTTCTCTATCTTTAACACGCCGAAAGCAAAACAGTTGTGGAATCGTAAATGTCCGTCACGAAAGAGGCACGGCAAAAAAAAAGGGCCCGCTTCTGCGGAATTGAAGCGGACCCGGGGTCAATCACAAATGTAGATTAGTGGATTAGTGATGGCCACCGCCACCACCGCCGTGGCCGCCACCTCCACCACCGTGGGATCCACCTCCGCCGCCGCCACCATGGAATCCGCCCCCAGAGCTACCGTGGTACCCGCCGCCACTCGAACCCCGCGGTGCCGAATAAGACCGTGGCGCGGAGCTGTAAGAGCGCGGTGCAGAGTAGCCTCGATTGCCGTTGTAAGACGGTGGGTTGTAAGAACGTCCGCCGTTGTACGACGCCGGTGGCCGATTTGTGGAGTAGTGCTGGCCCGCGCCAGAGTTGCCGCTGCCCGCCCAAGGTGGACGGTTCGTGGACATGCTGCGCGCGCCGCCGATGGTGCTGTTCGGCCGCTCAGAGCCGAACCCTTGTGGTGCGCGGCCCGAATCCGTCGTGCGGCCTTGCGCGCTCCAGGAGCGCGTAGAGTTGGTTGTGCTCGTTCCGCCGCGCGCGCTAGGCTGCGTCGCATACGGCGGCCGGCTGCCTGACAGTTCAGACTGACGGCTGCTGCTCAAACCGCCGGAAGTGCTCATCGAATGTGCATAAGTGGAGCTCGCCCCGCGCGACGCATACACCGACGAACTCATGGTGTGAACCGGCGAATGCGAAGCGCCTGCTGCCGGCGTGCTGCGTGCCATCACGCTGCGATTCTCCACACTTCTCGACGGAGTCGCCACGTGAGAGCCCATGTTCGCTGCGCCGAGCGAGCTGGCATGCGTCGGTGACGCGTGCATGCCGTTCGTCACTTGAGCGCCTCGCAAGGAAGCTTCCGTCAAATGCTGAGCGCCTCGGTTAATCGCTTGTCCATTCACAAACGCGTTGTGCGAAGCCGTAGTCACCGCGTGCGTATTATGCGCATAGGCGTAGTTGAAGCCGCGGTAGCCGCCCGGCCTGCCGTTGAAGTTGTGGAAGTAAGCATTGTGTACGTTGATGCCGCGGTAGTAGCCCCATCCGCAGTGATACCACGGATGGAACGGCTCACCCCAACCAAGCGGGAACCAACCAAAGCCGAATCCAAATCCAAATCCAAACCCGCCCAGCCAGCCAACAAACGCCGGCCCATAGAAAGGATAGGCGTAGATCGGTCCAGGTGCCCAGCCCCAATAGCCGCCGCCATATACCCACCGGCCATAGTGATACGGCGCGAATCCCCAAGGTTCATAGCCAACCCAGCTCCAGCCCCAAGGGGCTACATACGCCCAGTTGCCGTTGCTATAAGGGGCCCAGTCAGGTCCGACGTTGTTCGGCACCCATACGTTGCCATACGTGTCGTCCTGTTTCCAGGTGCCGTAATCGTCGAGGTCGCTATAGCCAACCGTGTCGCGATTTACATATTTCGACGAGGCAGAATTGTCCTCGCCCAAATCGCGCTGCTGCGCCCACTGATCCAAAGGATCCGGGCCAGCCCCGGGACCAGTGGAAACCTTCACGTTGCCGTCGACGCCCGTAACATCGACTCGCTCGCCGGCCTTCACCGGATAAACCTGCCCCGACGCAGCAATCTCGCCCGCCCCGCGAACCGCCGTCACGCTCGTGAAATCGCCGTTCTCATTCACATCGATCCGGAAAGCGCCGGCTTCCTTCACCGTGAATGCCAGATTCGGTGTATCGACTTCGTAGTTTTCCCCTTGGCGGATTTCGCGAACTCGGAAATTGATTTTTCCTTCCGGCATCCGAATTTGCGTCACGTTCTGATCCAGATTAAGGAAAGAGAGAGCGGTCATGCTCCCCAAATGAATTGCAATTTGTCCCGCCTGTAGCTCCGCGCGGGAATCCTTGTCCACCCAAATCTTGTCGCCAATCGTAACTGGCCGGTTTCTCTGGGCCGTGCCCCAGTCACCCGTGCCACCGGGCTGCAATGAAACCGATCCATCCGTGAGGCTGATCCGCGCTACGCGCGAGGGAGGATTCTGTGATTCGTCGCTGGTAATGTTGTCATCGACCGCAGGCATGTTTGTGGCATTCGGATCATTTTGCATCTGCCCTTGGTCCACAGTCTCCGGCTGCTCTGCTCGTTGCGGCTGGTCCTGTGGCGGGCCTTGCGCAGGAAGCGACGGTCCAGTGAGAAACAACAAAGCGGCCACTGCGGTAATCACCGTGCTCACTTTGGAACGTCTGAAAATGTCGCTCATAAGATTTCCCCTGAAGAGCCCAACTCCATGATGCGAGCCCGGGAAGCCCACCGCAAGTACGCTGGACTGAGCCTCCTAACGGTAAAACACCGATATGGGAAAGAAGTTGCCATTATATTGATGTGTATCCAGTTCCGCCAGATTGGTACTAGTACGGAACCTCCTTGCACCCATTCTGGACCATTGGCCAGCACCGTTCTTTATTCTTCTTCCGTACACTTCCTTCTTGTGGGCCTAGCCGCCCTTAGGGGAGAATCGCATACTTATGAAACGACTATTTCTTAGTTTGGGAGTCGCGGCCATCGCCGCCATTTACCCGGGTTCCGTTCAAGCACAGGTCTGGCGCCAGGCGGGCCCCCCAGGGGGTACGGTCATTTCCCTGGCCGCTGACCCCAACAATGCCAGCACGCTGTTTCTGGGAAGCTCCGACGGTCATGTATTCACCTCGACCGACGAAGGCCAGCATTGGCAGATGATCAGCCGTATCGGCTCGGGCCAGGACGATATCATCACGCACATCATCATCGACCCGCGCGATTCGAATCGCCTGTACGCCAGCAGCTGGACGCTCTATTCCGGCGGCGGCGGCGTCTATCGCAGCGACGATGGCGGCCGTAGCTGGAACATCGTCGGCCTTGCTCACGAAACGGTTCGCGCCCTCGCGCAATCGCCAACCAACCCGAAGCTCCTCCTCGCTGGCTCTCTTACGGGCGTCTACCGCTCCGAGGACGAAGGCGCAAGCTGGGTGAAAATCACTCCGGACAATCACCCGGACCTCAACCGTTTTGACTCCGTTGCCTTCGACCCGAAAGACAACAACGTGATTTACGCCGGAACCTATCACTTGCCCTGGAAGACCTCCGATGGCGGCAAGAATTGGTTCCCCGTCGTCAAGGGCATGATCGATGATTCCGACGTTATGAACATCATCGTCGATCCCAACAACTCCGAAAACGTCCATGCAGTCGCCTGCTCCGGCATTTATCACAGCCTCAACGCCGGCACCGAATGGGTGAAGTACAAGAGCATTCCCAACGTTTTCCGCCGCACGCAGCTCATTCGCATGGATCCCACGAACGCTGACATTCTCTACGCCGGCACAACCAGCGGCCTCTGGAAGACCGTCAACGAAAAAGATTTCCGCCGCGTGACTCCTGGCGACTGGATCATCAACGCGATGATCATCGACAAGAAGAATCCGCAGAAGCTGATCATCGGCACCGAGCGCGAAGGTGTGCAGATCAGCGACAACGGCGGCGAATCTTTTACCTCCGCCAACGTCGGCTTCCACCACATGCACATCTCCGACGTCGCGGTTGACCGCGAGCATCCGGGCCGCGCGCTCGTCGTGCTTACTTTCGACAACGACGCCTTCATCGCCACCAACGACGCCGGCAACTCCTGGACCACGCTCGGTGCTGGCCTGAAGCGCACCGAAGTCCGTCACGTCTACGCCACCCCGAACGGCTGGTGGGCCTCGCTCATCAAGGGCGGCTGGTCGCAGTATGACGAATCCACGAAGAAGTGGACCCGCGCCGGTCTCTACGTTCCCGATCCAGCTACACCCGCAACGAAGACGGCCAGCACCAAGGGCAAGAAGAGCGCAGCGGCAGCAAAAGCTCCCGTCGCCAAGAAGCCGGTTCCGGTGCTCTCCGCTTTCCTCGTCAACGACATGGCCTTCGGCAACGACTCTTGGTACGCCGCCACCACCGGTGGCCTGCTGATCTCTACCGATTCGGGCAAAACCTGGAAGTCCGACGGCAAGGATCCCCTCGCTCACAAGCTCGCGCAGTCCGTCGAAGTTTCCGCCGACGGCAACTCGGTGTGGGCGATTGTTGAGCACAACCTGCTGTTCTCTTCGAACAAGGGCGAAACCTGGGATGCTCAGGAACTCAACTTCGCTTCTGCCGGCAACCTGCGCATTCACCGCATCGACGACTCCGAACTCTTTATTACCACGAACATGGGCCTCTACGGCTCTCACGATGGTGGCAAGACCTGGAATCGCGCCGATGTTCGCGAACTGTCCTTTCAATCCGTCGCCGGCAACGGCACCGCATTGGTTGCAGCTCTCCAGAAGCACGGCCTCGTCGCTTCCTTCGACAACGGAAAGTCCTGGCAGAAGCTGGATGATCCGCTCTCGCAGAGCTACTTCCCGGCCATCTGGACACGCCACGACGGCTCGATCGTCGCCGTCTCCGCAACCGAAGGCCTCCTGAGCCTGGACCCAAACGCCAAGTCCGCTAGCGCCGCCCCAACCGGCATGCGCTAACTGGATCGAGCGGACTGTATCGCAGGGCGAGTCCGCGAACCCTGCGGCTTTCACTCCTCACCTCAACTTTTTCCCGGGCGCTTCATTCCACGAAGCGCCCTTGTTCTTTTTCATGCAACGCGCTTCCTTTTGTACGCAACACGTTGTAGACGACGCGCGAGCGAAACGGCTGTCATCCTGAGGAGCACCTGTCTGCGGGGCCGCTTCGCGCGCCGCGGACGCGACGGAAGTTCTCAACCGCAGCGTCTTGTCGCGCCTTCCCCGGCTCGGGTGCCCCACACGCCGGTGTTGCGTGCCGGTTCTTGGGTTACCCTTGCTCTTTTCCGCTTAAGGGGTCGGACCTTCAGGTCCGATAGGAACAACTCCTCAAAATAGGCGTTGGGCGCTCGGCGGGAGCCCAGCGCCCAACGCTTCCCATTTTCAAATTTCCATTTTCTAACTTTCGGCCCTACTCCGCTTTCTTAATCTCCGACCCGGCCTGTTCAATACTTCCCTTCACCAGTTCCGTCTTCACTTCCGACTTCTGCCCGGCAATCAGATTCACTTCCGTCTCAAACGTCCGGTACCCCGCCAGTTCGATCTTCACGCGATGCTTCCCAGGGGTCACCAGCAGCGCATGCACGCTCCCGCCAAGCTCCCCCGTGTGCCCCACATACTTATCATCCAAAAACACCGCAGCCCGCGGCGGCTGCACCGTAATCTTCAGCATCGACGTCACCGTCGGTACCGCCGCACCCGGAGCCAGGTTCAACTTCACTCGCACCTCCTGCTGCATCCCCGGCTCAACCACCACGTCCTGCACAAAATCCGTATATCCCGCCGACCTCACCGTGATCGTGTGCTTCCCCGGCATCAACAACACCTTCTTGTCACCCTTCAATTCTTTCACATACCCCAAGTACTCGCCGTCCACCCAAACTCCCGCGTCCCGCTCCACCTTCGACGCCCCGTGAAACTTCACTTCCCCCATCACCTTATTGTCCCGACCGACAACGCCCGAAACCCCCATCGACACACAAATCGCGGCAATACCAAGCATGCTTGCAAGAAGCCCTAAATTTTTCCTCATATCGCCCCCTGTGATGCGCAAAAAAGCCATTCGCGGAAATTACCTCCCCATTACGTGGCTGGACTTCCAGCGTAACCCACAACCGCACCTCCTGCCCTTCCGCGCACCCCCCTAGTGCCCAAAATTCCATAGGGCACATGCGGCTCTGATTTTGCGGCACGACTGCAGTCGTGTCCTGACGCAAGCCTGGAGTTTGCCCTGATCTTCGAACGGTCCGACATAATGAATGCGAACAAACCGGGCTTCAGCCCCTGAGGACTCCGATTTTCTAATTTCTATTTTCCAATTGCCAATTTCGATTTTTCCTTACTCCTTGGTCCACGGCGGCACCACCCCGGTCATCCTCGCATACGCCACCAACTGCACCATATGCTCGTTGTCATGCACCAGGATCCGCAAATACATGCCATCCACCGTGGTATTGCGATCGGCAATGTGCACCGTCCTCTTCAGATCCCCCGGAGTCTCCTCCCGATGCGCCACTCTCACCGCCTCTAACGACCGCTTCAGCCAAGCAATCACTTCCGCCTTTGACGTGACGCTGTTGTCCATACTTTCTTTCCAGTCCGCGGGCATCTTCGGCCCTGTTACGCTCAGCAAATAAAAATTCGCTTCCGCAATGTGCATGTACACTTCACTCGTCGAGCGTACTTCCGGCGCTGGACGCCACGCGAACTTCTCCGCCGGAGTCGCCTCCGCCAACGCCACCAATTGCTGCGACACATGTTTCCACTCCCCGTCGTACCCTTGCCAAATCCCCTCGGGCGCCTTCTGCCCATACGCCGCCGCCCCACACAAAATCCACAAACAAACCGCCTTCGCCAACACTCTCTTCATGTCGCATCTCCTCCCCGAGACCCACACATTGTAGCGCCGTGCCTTCCGCGCGGCATTCTGCCGCCGCCTGAATTTCGAACGTGCAATCCTTCAGCGGCTTCCCCTTCTCCTCGAGCAGGAACATGGACAGCGTGTAGGGTTGTTCATCTGTCGAACATCCGGCGCTCCATACCTTCAGTTTCTTAGATCCCATCTTGCAGGGTTCGTTGACAAGGCCTTCCGATCGCTGTCTGTTCATGCCGGAAGACATTTCCAATTTGGCGCCGCTCTTCATTCGGTTTTCGCCTTAGCTAACGCCCATTCCTGCTCCCATTGACCTTCCTAATCAAACCGGATAGTGTCTCCCCATCTGTGCAAGTGGAGGTCCAAGTTCTTGTCCGAAGTTTCCGGCAATATCAGCAACTCGTCCTTAGCCCCCGAAATGCCCGGTGAGGTTTGGCAGTCAAATCCTCGCAATAATGTTTTTGTCGCGTCATAATGTCGTGTCAATGGAGGAATGCCCGAATGAGTCTGAAAGACGAAGTTTCCCGCCGTAGGTTTATTCGCGATACTGCGGTAGCCGGCGCAGCCGTTTCGATTGTTCCGAGGCATGTGCTCGGAAAAGGCTATACACCACCGAGCGACATGCTAAACATCGCCTGCGTCGGCGTTGGCGGGATGGGCCGGAGCAATCTCATCAACCTTGCGAGCCAGAACATTGTTGCCCTTTGTGACGTCGACTGGGGATATACGGACAAGAATCTGTCGCGGCTGGATACGGACGTCGCGAACCTGCAAGCGCACATCGATCATCCGGATGCCACGCCCGCCAATGGCAAGCCCGCTCCGGAAGTCGATCCCGAAAAGGCGAAGGCCCGGCTCGCCAGCATTCTTCATTTGAAAAACGATTTGATTCCGAAGGCCAAGCGCTATTCGGACTACCGGAAGATGCTCGACCAACAAAAGGACATCGATGCGGTGGTGATCGCCACGCCGGACCATATGCACGCGCCGATAGCTCTGGCGTGCATGGACATGAAGAAACACGTCTATGTTCAGAAACCGTTGTGCTGGTCGGTGGATGAAGCGCGGCAGCTTGCCAAACGCGCGGCAGAAACCAAGCTCGCCACGCAGATGGGCAATCAAGGGCGTTCGCTCGATGATACGCGAACAGCAGTTGAGTACGTCTGGTCCGGCGCGATTGGGGAAGTGCGCGAGATCCACGTGTGGACCGATCGGCCCGTCGGTTTTTGGCCTCAGGGCGTGCCACGTCCGAAGGCTGCCGTCGAACCTCTGGATACGGTGAAGTGGGATCAGGCGGGCGTCGATGAGCGGCTGGCAGCTGCGATGGCGGGAAATTATCCCGTTCCAGAAACACTTTCCTGGGACCTTTTCCTCGGCGTCGGGCCGCAGGTTCCCTACCATCCGATCTATCACCCGTTTAACTGGCGTGGCTGGACGGATTGGGGCTGCGGCGCGATCGGCGATATGGGCGCGCACCTGCTCGATGTTTCCATGTGGGCGCTGAACCTTGGATTGCCCACGTCCGTCGAGACGGTTTCCACTCCTTTCAACGGTGCGTCTTATCCGAGCGCCGAAGTCATCTTCTACGAATTCCCGGCGCGCGGCTCCATGCCGCCGGTGAAACTCACCTGGTATGACGGCGGGCTGATGCCGCACAAACCGGAAGAACTGGGCGATGAGGAATTGATTAAGGAAGGTGGTGCGATCCTTGTCGGCAGCAAGGGCAAATTGATGCACAGCACTTACGGAGCGAACCCGCGCCTGCTGCCTCAATCGCTGCAGAATTCCGTCGGCAAGCCACCCGAAAAATTGGCCAGGATTCCCGAGGAAGCGCACGAACTGAACTGGGTGGATGCCGCCAAGGGCAAAGGGCAAACCGATTCGCCATTTGAATATTCGGCGAAGCTCACGGAAGTGATGCTTCTCGGCGTGGTGGCGCTGCGCGCGGGCAAGAAGATCCTTTATGACGGCGCCAACATGCGGATATCCAACGTGCCCGACGCCAATCAATACCTCAGCCGCCAATACCGGCAGGGTTGGTAGCACCTTTTAGGACGCGCGCCGCACCGCTGCGCCCTTGTACGGTCAAACGAATCCTAAGGGTGACGCGGCTTTTCCTTGTTTTTGTATTTGGAAATTGCGCGCAGACTTTTCTAATCTGTGCCGTGCGCGTCTGGCGTAGAAGTTTGCCCCAAGCTAAGCGTTGGCGTGTTTGCCGATGCCGCTCGTAAGCTATCCACCGTTTCCATCACCAGTTCGCGGATCCTCGGGTCCCGCGTTATGGACTCGTGGCCGGCCCCAGCCACATTCACGTCTGCCACGAGTTTCGTGTGAGCCGGATCCTCGCGCCTGAAATGCTTTGTGGTCATGAACATCAAGAAGTCGTGGGCGTGGAAGATTGCTGCGGATCTTACATTCTTCGGTATGGTGTAGTCCGTAATTCCTACGCTATCCACCTGGATCGTTAGCTCCACGGGGATGTCGCGGCTGCGCAGTTCACGAGCCACGCTCACCATCGCCCATCCACCCATGCTGTGACCGATGAGTATGACTTTCGGCGAATGTTGCAGCTCTTCGGGCGTCAATCCCCCCGGGTGGGAAGGAAAATGTTTCAGCAGCCAACTCCGGCCTTCCGTCCACGCGTAAGGCGAAAACGAGTTGGCACAAACATCCGAATATTCTCTTCCTTGCAATGTTTCGCGGATCTGCACCACACCGGAATGCCGGTTATTGGGAGGTTCCAATGCGCCGACGAAACCGAGGTAAACAATGCGGCAGTTGACGCTTTTAGCGGTGCCAGGATTGCTGCTGGAAACCGGCGCCTCCGCCGCTCGAAAGAGTTGTTGCGCTTTCGCGGGGACCGCACAAAACAGGAAGGGCAGCAAGAGCGCCATGCAGCCAGTGCGCACGAAAATCCTCGATGAATCTTCTCTACGTCGGTGATCCGTTTTCACAGGTTGGGTATGATTTAACTCGCGGCAACCTTATCCTGCTGAACCTGCCCGGTCAAGCGGTAAACGCTTGAAAGTGTCTCCCTCGAGCGAAGCCGTCAACGCGCACGCGCACGATGACTATTTCTTCTTTGGTGGATAGTTCTTAAGCATTTTCTCGACGGCCTTTTCGAGGTTCTTCTGCCGCTTCTCGGGCTTGGCGGTGGGATCGAGGGTCTTCGAAACCGTGCCTCTCCATACCAATCTCTTGTTCGCGGAGTCGTACATATCGAGATCGAGCTGCCCGACACGAATGGTCGTGGAGGTGGCGGTACCCATACCCATGCCGCCGCCCCAACGCGGCCCCGCTCCCCAACCAGTGCTGTAGGCATTCCATTGCTTTTGGGTGCCAATTGCGGTCTGGTAGCCGATATACAAATCCGCGTTGTCCGCATCGGTTTTGGTAAGGCCCCTTTTTGCCAAAGCCGCGTCGAGCGTAGCGGTAATTTGCCGCGCTGTAAGATCATCCACCTGTTGCGCGTTTTTGATACTGACCCATTTATAGGTTTTGAAGTGAGCGAAATCGGTGTCCTGATCGAAATTATAGGTGACCTCTTGAGCCGCGGCAGCGCTTACTCCCAACACCAACAGAAAAAAAGCAAGATAAAAAAATCCCTTCATTGAATTCTCCCCTTTGAACCTGACCCGGGCGGCGGTATCGCTGAATGCCTTCGAGTATACACGCTGTGCGGCCACATGGAGGCGGAGCGAACCTGGGATCAGAACAGTCCGGGGGTATCGAAGGGCAAACCCACATAGTTTTCAGCTAGCGTAGTTGAAGCGGCTCGGGAGCCGGTCACATAATCCAGTTCCGCAAGACGAATCTGGTGCGAAAAACTGTCCTCGTGAGGAAACCGGTGCAGCATGGAAGTCATCCACCCGGAGAATCGCTGGCACTTCCAAACGCGGCGCAAACAGCGCTCAGAAAATTGCGCCAGGTGCTCGCGGTTCCCGCGTCTATAGAATTCCACGAGACCACGCGTCAGAACGCGCACGTCCGCCACGGCAAGATTCAATCCTTTGGCTCCGGTCGGCGGAACTATGTGGGCGGCGTCACCCAATAAGAACAGTTTTCCAAACTGCATCGGCGCAGCGACGAAGGCTCGCATAGGCGTAATTCCCTTCTGGAAAATAGGGCCGTCGTTGAGCACAAACCCGTCTCGGGTCGCCATGCGCGTGCGCAACTCCACCCAAATCCGGTCATCCGGCCAGAGATTGATATGCTCATCCGGCGCACACTGCAGGTAGAGCCGCGAAACCTCCGGCGACCGCATGCTGAGCAACGCAAACCCACGTTCGTGATAGTTATAGACTAGCTCGTGGGACGCAGGCCGCACACGAGCAAGAATTCCTAGCCAGCCAAACGGGTAGTGCCGTTCGTGGATCAGCAGTTGGCCTTCAGGTATCGCAGGCCGGCAGATGCCGTGGAACCCGTCGCATCCGGCGATGAAATCGCAGGAGATCTCCTGGCTGTCGCCGCCATGCTGATAGTGGATTCTTGGATTCGTGTCGTACTCTTCGATGCGCATGGCCTCCGCTTCAAAATGGAGAGGCGCGCCGTAACCTAGGCGCGCGCCGATCAAATCCTTGACGACTTCCTGTTGTGCATAAACCGTGATGGATTTGCCGACCAGTTCTCGAAAATCGATGCGATGGCCTTTTCCGTCGAAGCGCAGTTCGACACCTTCATGCTGCAGACCTTCTCGTTTCAGGCGCTCTCCCACTCCGGACCCGCACAAAATGTCTACCGTGCCTTGTTCGAGCACTCCGGCGCGCACACGCGTTTCGACATATTCGCGCGGCTGCCGTTCAAGAACCACGGACTCGATTCCTTGCAAATGCAGCAGGTGGGCAAGTGTCAACCCGGCGGGCCCGGCACCGATGATTCCAACTTGTGTGCGAAGTTTCGCCATTGAGGTCGAATAAAAGGCCTAGACTAAGTAAACTTCTCGATGACTTCCTTGGGGATGGCCTGGCCTTTCACTTCGGGAGGTTCGCCAGGCAGGCGCACCGTCCACACGCGCTTCTCGATTCCTTCCACCGCCAGAGTGGCTCCGCGAAAGAGTTTGTGACTCAAGGAAAAGCTGCTCTTCCCCCACTCGGTGACGCAGGAGTCGACGTGAACGACGTCGCCAAACGAGGAAGGCGCCAAAAAGTTGCAGCTGGCCCGCACGAGCGGAATACCTGCAATTTTGTAGTGGCGCAGCATCTCTGCTTTCTTCATCCCCAGGGCGCGGTGAAAGAGCGCGTTCGTACAGGCGTCGAAGTATTCGAAATAGCGGGGAAAAAAGACAATCCCGAAAGGATCGCAATCGCCCCATTCAATCTGTATTTCTTTTCGATGGATGAGCATAGTCGCAGGTAAACAGGCCGACCAATACCGCCACCGGCGAGTTTATCGTAGACCGCTGATCATTGCATGGCATTTGGTTTTCACCGGTGCGTTTACGGTAGACTAAACAAGGAACAATTCCTGAGCCATGACCAATGCCTATGTTTGTGATGCCATCCGTACGCCCTTTGGCCGCTATGCGGGCACGCTTTCCGGCGTAAGAACCGACGATCTTGCGGCGATTCCCATAAAGGCTCTGGTCGAACGAAACCCTGGCGTCGATTGGAACGCTCTCGATGATGTCATTTACGGCTGCGCCAATCAGGCCGGTGAAGACAATCGGAATGTGGGGCGAATGGCCCTTTTGCTCGCGAGCTTGCCGAAAGAAATCTCGGGCAGCACGGTGAACCGGCTGTGCGGCTCCAGCCTGGATGCTCTTGCTGTCGCCGCGCGCGGCATCAAAAGCGGCGAGATCGATCTGGTGATCGCCGGCGGCGTGGAAAGCATGTCTCGCGCGCCCTTCGTGATGGGCAAAGCAGACGCCTCTTTTTCGCGGAGCATGAAGATCGAAGACACGACTATCGGATGGCGTTTTGTGAATCCTCTGATGAAAGCAAAGTATGGAAGCGACTCAATGCCGGAAACGGCTGAAATCGTCGCCGAGGAATATAAAGTGTCGCGCGCCGATCAGGATGCCTTCGCGCTCCGCAGCCAGCAGCGCGCCGCAGCGGCAATGAAAGCCGGACGGTTGGCCGAAGAGATTGTTGCCGTCAGCATTCCTCAAAAGAGAAGCGAGGCTGTCCTCGTCACCGTGGACGAACCGCCGAGGCCGGACTCCACTCTGGAAGGTCTCGGGAAACTAAAAGGTATTGTGAGGCCTGAGGATACGGTCACCGCGGGCAATGCTTCTGGCGTGAATGATGGCGCTTGTGCTCTGCTGCTGGCTTCGGATACGGCTGTCAAGAAATACGGACTCACACCGCGAGCGCGTGTCGTTGCGGCGGCCACTGCAGGCGTGGCTCCGCGCATGATGGGCATGGGGCCGGTGCCGGCAAGCCGAAAGGTTTTGGCGAAAACGGGAATGACGATCGGGCAGATGGATGTGGTCGAGTTGAACGAGGCATTCGCGGCGCAGGCACTGGCGGTTCTGCGCGAACTGGGATTGCCGGATGATGCAGCGCACGTAAACCCGAATGGTGGCGCAATCGCCATCGGGCATCCCCTGGGCGCCAGCGGTGCGCGCCTTGCAACAACCGCGGTTTACCAGCTGAAGCGCACGAACGGCCGCTACGCTCTGTGTACCATGTGCATCGGAGTGGGTCAGGGCATCTCCCTAATTCTGGAACGCGTCTAACCGGGTGCAACCGTGCAGCGATTGCGAGGCTATCGAAAAGCGGCGCCAGGCACGCAACCGGAATATCTCCACCCGCCTTATGTTTCATCGTTAAAGCGTGCTCCCACACAGCCACTGGTCTCTCTTCCTGATACTCTTTCGGAAATCACAGGGCCGATTTTTCGGAAAGATATCGCGGCTGTGGACGCGTTCGACCTCACGCGCCAGGGCAACGGCAAACCACTCGGCGAACGCATCTTCGTCAGCGGGCAAGTCCGTGACGAGGATGGCCGGCCGATTCGTGAATCGCTGATCGAGATCTGGCAGGCCAACGCGGCAGGACGCTATCTGCACAAGTGGGATCAACATGACGCCCCCCTCGACCCTAACTTTATCGGTGTCGGTCAAACCTTTACGGACGAATACGGGTTCTACCGCTTCCTCACAATTCGACCGGGCGCCTACCCTTGGAAGAATCATCCGAATGCGTGGCGGCCACAGCATATTCATTTTTCTCTGTTCGGGCCCGCTTTCGCCACACGGCTGGTCACGCAAATGTATTTTCCCGGTGATCCGTTACTGGGTCACGATCCTATTTTCAATAGCGTGGCGGATCAGCCCGCTCGGAATAGTTTGATAGCGAACTTCGATTGGGCCACGACGGTTTCAGAAGTTGCTTTAGGCTTCCGATTCGATATTATCTTGCGCGGACGCAACGCCACGCCGATGGAGCGCTAGATGAGCGGCCGCACCACGCCTTCGCAGACTGTCGGTCCTTTCTTCAGCATCGGCTTTTCCTGGTTGGAAACAACAGACTTGACCGGCGGCGCCTCTGCGGGAACGCATGTGACGATTTGTGGGCGGGTAATCGACGGCGCCAATCAACCTGTGCCGGATGCCGTCCTTGAAATCTGGCAAGCCGATGCCAATGGACGATACTCGCATCCGGAGGATGCGCCTGAGTTGCCCGGCGCGAATCAAAGCCTCGGATTTGGCCGGGTGGCGGTGGACCATGAAGGCAAATTTCGGTTCACCACTCTAAAACCAGGTGGCAGCAGCGATCCGAACGACACGCCCCAGGCGCCACACCTGGTGATTTCTATTTTCATGCGCGGGTTGCTGCGGCGACTGATCACGCGAATGTATTTTCCCAGTGATCCGGCGAACAAATCGGACGCTGTGCTGGCGCGAGTTCCGGCGTCGCGGCGCCACACTATAATCGCGCGCCCCGCGGATACCGGAGAAGCCATGCTCGTGTGGGATGTACACTTGCAAGGCGATCAAGAAACGGTTTTCTTTGATTGTTGACGGGCGGAACTATTCGATCCTATGACCCTCTACGACGAACTCTTCTCCTACAGCGCGCTAGAACAGATTTTCTCCGCCGAGTCGTGCGTGAAGAGCATTCTCCGGTTTGAAGCCGCGCTGGCCGTCGCGGAGGCCCACACCGGCGTAATTCCACAAGGCGCGGCTCAGAAGGTTGCCGAGGTCTGTGCCACGGAAACTTTTGATGTATCGGCGATCGCGAGAGGAGCCGCGCACGCCGGAAACATTGCTATTCCGCTCATAAAAATGCTGACCGAAGCTGTTTCGCGTCGAGACCAGCATGCGGCACGCTACGTCCACTGGGGTGCCACCAGCCAGGACGCCATCGACACCGGTCTCTTTCTTCAATTGCGCGACGCGCTGGCGTTGGTGGAGAGCGATTTAGCGCGGCTCTCTGAAACTTTGGCGACCCTCTCAAGCGCGCACCGAACAACCCTGGTCGTTGCGCGCACATGGATGCAGCACGCTCTACCGACGACATTTGGATTTGTCGTGGCGGGTTGGCTCGACGCCCTTCTGCGCCACCGCCACCGTTTGGCGGAGATTCGCCCGCGGATCTTGTCTCTTCAATTTGGCGGCGCCGCGGGCACACTCGCAGCCTTGCGCGGAGATGGCCCCAAAGTGGCCAGAGCACTTGCGGGCGAGCTTCAACTAACTCTACCGGACGCACCGTGGCACACGCACCGCGATCGCATGGCGGAGATCGCAGCGTTTTTCGGTCTGCTCTCCGGGACGCTTGGCAAAATGGCCCGAGACATTTCGCTGCATGCACAGACGGAGGTCGGTGAGTTAATTGAACCAGCCGGGAAGGGCCGCGGCGGATCTTCGACGATGCCGCACAAGCGAAATCCCGTAACCTGCGCTATCGTGCTGGCGGCATCGACGCGCGTTCCCGGGCTGGTGAGCACCGTGCTTTCCGCGATGCCTCAGGAGCAGCAGCGCGGACTTGGCGGCTGGCATTCGGAGTGGGAGACACTTCCAGAAATTGTGCGCTTGAGCGGCGGCGCGTTGCACCACTTGACCCTGATGCTGCCGCATCTCGAGGTGGACACGAAACGAATGCGCCAAAACCTGGAATCCACAAATGGGCTGATTTTTGCGGAAGCGGTGAGCACGACCATCGCGGATCGTGTGGGAAAGATGCCGGCGCATGAATTGCTTGAAGCCGCCTGCAAGAGATGTCTGGAAGAGGGCCGTCATTTGAAAGAGGTTTTGCGCGACGATCCCAGTTTGCAAGGGTATTTTTCGTCGTCCGATCTGGACAGTTTGTTTGACGCAAAGAATTACCTGGGAAGCTCCGAGGAATTTCTGGATCGGATCATTGCCCAGGCGAATGAACTTCATCGTTAAACCAACAACGCAAGGAATCTGCGATGCCGTTTGCCAATTTGCCTGACTTGAAGATGTATTACGAATGGATGGGCGCTGAGAGTTCACCCGTGATGGTGTTTTCGAATGGCCTCGGCACGAATGTGCGCATGTGGGACGGTCAACTCGAATCTTTTTCGCACCATTTTCGTGTTCTTCGTTACGACGTTCGCGGGCACGGCCGATCCACCGTCACACCAGGCCCGTACACGATAGCCCAGCTAAGCTGGGACCTTATCCAACTGATGGATTTCTTGCGACTCGACCGCGTCCATTTCTGCGGCTTGTCCATGGGCGGTATGGTCGGGATGTTCCTCGGCGCGAACACCGCGAACCGCTTTCACAAGTTTGCGCTTTCGAACACCGCGTCGAAGTTCGGCGACGAGGACATGTGGAACAAGCGAATGCAGAGCGTACGAAGCGGCGGGATGAAAGCCGTCGTCAGCTCCGTGCTCGATCGTTGGCTCACGCCGAATTTCCGTTCCGCACATCCCACCGAAACCCAGGCGGTGCTTTCCATGCTCGAGCGTGCAAACCCGGACGGATACATAGCCGCTTGCGCAGCGGTGCGCGACACAGATCACCGGAATATTTTGAAAGACATCCACTCGCCTACGCTGGTGCTCACCGGGACGCATGACCCTGCGGCAACACCGGCAGCCTCGCAGGTTCTGACAAGATCGATTCCCGGCGCTGTTTATGTGGAGCTTCCTGCGTCTCATCTTTCCAACGTCGAGGCTCGTGATCAGTTTAATGAGCAGGTCCTAGATTTTCTTTTGGCTTAAAGGAGTTCGTAATGGACGAGCGAAGGCGTCATGCAAAAGGAATGAAAGTGCGGCGGGCAGTGCTAGGCGACGCGCATGTCGATCGCGCGGAAGCCACAAAAACCAGCTTCACTTCGCCTTTCCAAGACCTGATTACCCGCTACGCCTGGGGCGAAATCTGGTCGCGCCCGGGACTCCCGCGCAAAACCCGCGGCATGGTTACGATTGCCATGATGGTGGCGTTGAATCGCCCAGATGAGCTGCGCATGCACCTGCGAGCTGCAGCGAATTGCGGCGTCACCCGCAAAGAGATTCAGGAGGTCCTGCTGCAAACGGCGATTTATTGCGGCGTGCCCGCAGCGAACGGGGCTTTCCACATTGCGGAGGAAGTGTTCGACGAACCAGCTAAATAAAAGATCCCTCAAGCCAACACGGGAGCGGCTTCGAGAACTTCCGTGACCCAACGCTCCGATTGCAAATACAGATCCGGCAGGTATTCTTCATGCAAGCCGATCTGCCGAGCGGAGGTCGACAACTGTACCCACGTGCCGGACTCAGAAGCGAGCACGACTTCGAAAATCCGCCGGTAGCTGCTGGGCTTGGCGAGCAACGCCTTCTTGATTTCTTCATCCACAGGAATCTCCTTGAGCAGAGCCAACATGCGTATATTCGCTGACAACGCAATCGCTCAGCGGATCGGTAGTCGCTGCTTTGCGTTCGGCTTAATCAGGTTGCTTCTTCCCATTCAGGATCCGGCGCTGGCAAGCGATCGTTATCGCGCGCGAAGGTCGTATACAAAGTCGGAAGCAAGTAAATGCTGAGCAGCAATGCCGCCTGAAGCCCTCCAACGATGACGATCGCAAAGGGCCTTTGAGAATCCGACCCGATCCCACGCGACATGGCTGCCGGAAGCAAACCGAGAATGGCCACAAGCATAGTCATCATGATGGGCCGCAGCCGCAGGACAGCACCCTGCACAGCCGCATCTTCGATCGAGCTGCCCGCCGCGCGCAGGTGGTTGATGTATTCGACCATGATGACCCCCGTCTGCACGGAAACGCCGAAAAGCGCCAGAAAGCCGACACCGGAAGACACGCTGAAGTGTTCCCCCGTGATGAGCAAAGCCAGGAAACCGCCGAGAGGAGCCATGGCGACATTCGCCAGCACGAGCAATGCCCACTTGGGAGAACTGAACATGGTATACAAAATGACATAAATGATCAAAAGCGTGATGGGTAGCACAAACATGAGCCGCCGCTCGGAACGCTTCTGGCTTTCGTATTCGCCGGCCCAATCGAGGGTATAACCTTCAGGCAATTTCACTTCATTTTTCACGCGAGCCATGGCCTCTTCGACCGTGCTTCCGAGATCGCGGCCGCGTACGCTGTACTTGATCGCGACGTACCTGGAATTCGCTTCACGGTAAATTTCTGAGGCACCGTCGAGCGTTTCCACCCGCGTGACTTGCGCCAAAGCTACGCGCTCTCCCGTGGGCGCCACTATGCGGATATTTTCAATCGCCTCCTTTGTGTCGCGGTAAGGGGCTTTGTATCGCACGACGAGGTCAAAGACTTGCTCACCACGCAGAACCTGCGTCACCGCTTTTCCACCGATCGCGGTTTCGACCGCATCCTGCACGTCCGCTACGTTCAATCCGTGGCGTGCGGCCGCTTGGCGGTCAATGACGAGGTTCAGGTTCGGCTGGCCAAGGACGCGGAATAAGCCCAAGTCTTCGATTCCTTTCACTCCGCGCATCACGTTTACAATTTCTTCCGCTTTGGATTCGAGAGTAGGCAGATCGCTGCCGTACATCTTGACGGCCAGTTCTCCTTTGACGCCACTGACCGCCTCTTCGACGTTATCAGAGATCGGCTGCGAGAAATTCCACAAAACGCCGGGCATTTTGCTGACTTCCTTGTCCATCGCGGCGATCAGTTCTTCCTTATCCTGACGGAAAACTGAACGCCACTGGTCCTTTGGCCAAAGATCAACAAAGTACTCCGTATTGAAGAAGCCCGTCGTGTCCGTTCCATCATCCGGACGCCCGACTTGGGAGACCACCTGCTTGACTTCCGGGAAGGACGCGAAGATCAATCGGGCTTGATCCATCACACGGGTTCCCTCCGTTAATCCCGTGCTGGGAGCGAGCGTGCCCCGTGCCCAAATCGCTCCTTCGTCCAAATGGGGTAGAAATTCGGAGCCGATCAACCCGCTATACAGAATCACAACAGCCAGCACCGGAACACACGTGCCGAGGATCAAGGTGAAGCGCCGGTGTTCGATCGCCCAGCGTAGCGAAGTCCGATAATGGTCCCGCAGGAAATTCATGAGCGGGTTGTGCCATTCCTTTACTCCCTTACGGAACAACACGCCAGCGAGAACGGGCGCAATCGTCATCGAGAAAATCAACGCCCCGAGCAGCGCGAAAGCGACAGTCCACGCCATTGGCCGGAAGAGTTTGCCCTCCACACTCTGCAGCGTGTAGATGGGCATGTAAGCCGTGATGATGATGGCAATGGCATAAAACACCGGCCGCTGAATCTCGTGAGCCGCATCGCGTACGCGCTCCAGCGGGGTTTTCTGCGCCGCGCTTGGCAAACCGAAATGACGCACGATATTTTCGATGACCACAACCGCGCCGTCCACCACCATGCCAAAATCCAAGGCCCCCAGGGAAAGCAGATTGGCGGGAATCTTATTTAAGTCCAAGCAAATGGAGGCGAAGAGCAACGAAAACGGAATCGTCATCGCGACAATCAAAGCCCCGCGCACGTTTCCGAGGAAGAAAAACAGAATGACGGACACCAGTAAGACGCCTTCGCCCAAATTGTGCAAAACAGTATGTGTTGTGTAATGAACCAGATCGCTGCGATCGAGGAACGGAACGATCTTCACGCCGGTCGGCAGAATGTGCTCGTTCAGTTCCTTCACTTTTGCGTGGATGGCTTCGAGCGTGCTGTCCGATTCGGCACCTTTTTGCAGCAGCACGATGCCTTCGACCACGTCGTCGTCGTCCACAATTGTGCCGTCGTTGCGCCGAATCGATTTACCAATCTTTCCGAGGCGGATCTTCGGACCTTGCGTGACTGTGGCAATATCCTTGACCCGAAGGGCAGTTCCGTTCTGCGCCTTCAGGAGGGTTTCTTCGATGCCCTGCACGCTGGTGAACAATCCCACGGCGCGAACGTTGATCTGTTGCGAACCGGACTCGATGAAGCTGCCGCCCGCATTAATGTTATTTGCGGCCAGCTGTTGCTCCGCTTGTCCGAGGCTCAGTCCGTAGGAGATCAGTTTGTTTGGGTCGACACGAACTTGATACTCCCGTGTAGTTCCGCCAAAACTGGAAACGTCCACGACGTTCGGCACGGATTTGAACTGCTTTTCCAGAACCCAGTCTTCCACGGCCTTCAATTCCATCAGGTCATACTTCGGGTTGGTGCTCTTCAGCGTGTACCAGAAGATTTGCCCCACCGGACTGTAATCGGTTCCCATCTGCGGAGTGAGCCCAGTTGGCAGAGTAACCATCGACAAGCGCTCAAGCACTTTTTCGCGGTTCCAATCGTCGACGGAAGAATCGTCGAAGATCAGCATCACGCTGGAAAGTCCGAAAAGAGACACGGAACGAAGGTGCGCAAGATGTGGCAAGCCGTTCATCTGGATCTCGATGGGAATCGTGACTTGCTGTTCCACCTCTTCGGCTGCGCGGCCTGGCCACTGCGTGATGATCTGCACGTAGTTGTTCGCGACGTCCGGATACGCTTCGACGGGCAGGTTGTGGAAAGAAAGAGCGCCCCAGACGAGCAGCAACACCGTAATCGCGAGAACGATAAAACGGTTGTCGAGGGCAAAATCGACGACGGCGCGAATCATCGGAGGTTCCTAGTTGCCAGGCGGTCAGTCATTGGTTTCTATTGCTCCACCGTGCTTTGCATTACCAGCGCGTTGCTGACCACCTGTTGCCCGGGCTTCACGCCATCCCGGATTTCCTGCATTTTATTAGGAAGCGGGCTGCCGGCCTTCACTTCCACGCGGCGGAATTTGTTGCCCCCGACGGGAACGTACACCCAATCGCGGTCGTGCAAATGCAGAATTGCCGCGGCGGGAACGGAGGCGTACTCCACTTTCTTCTTTCCTTGAAAAGTCGCGGTCACAAACATGCCGACGCGCATAAGCCGTGCCGGATTAGGCACCTGGACGCGGACTTTGGCGGTGCGAATATTGGGATCCAGGATCGGTCCGATGTTGCTGATCGTTCCGGTGTATTTTTTGTCTGGATAGGCCATCAGGGTAATATCCGCTGTCTCGCTGACGCGAACATTTGCGAGATCATTCTCATAAACGTCGCACAGGATCCAGACGCTCGAGAGATCGGAAATCGTAAAGGGATTGCTGCCCGAGAGACCCTGGACCCCGGCCGCGTTCGTGACTTGCTGGTCGGTGATGACTCCCGACACCGGCGCCTTGATGTCCACGACGCCGCTCGGATGATCTTTGTCCACCCCGAGCAAGCGGAGATGTTCGAGGGTCGTCTCCACATCGACTTTGGCCTTGTCTTCCGTGTCTTGCGCCAACTGGAGATTACCCAGCGAAATCGCGCCTTTGTCGTAGAGCAATTGCGAACGCTCGAGTTGCTTGTTGGCCAAAAGCTCGTCGGCAAGAGCCTTCCGGTAGTCAGAGAACGCTCCCGCGATATCGGGGCTCTGCACCTGAAGCAGTATTTGTCCTTTCTGTACTGTGTCACCCAATCGCGCGCGAATGTCCACAACGCGGCCAGAAGCAAGCGAAATTACGGGAACAGTGCGGCTGATGTCTGGATTGACGGTGCCCGTGACGCTCAGCGTTGGCGCGGCAAGATATTCGGTGGCCTTGACCAATGGAAACTGCTCGGGATGATCTACCGTTAGCAGGCTGACGTCCTGTTCCTTTTCGACCTTAGCCGGCGGAGGGGCTCCTCCATTTCCGATGTCCTCGGATTTGCGGCACGACGCGAGGAACATGCCCACAATCAGCAAGAATGTCATTGGCAAAGCCAAACCGCGTTTCATTGGAGGACCTCACGTCCGACGGCAAGATTCAGCTGCCCCGCCGCAATCAGGTAAGAACCGATGAGGTTGAGATAATTCACTTCCGTGTCCCGGTATTCCTTTTGTGCGTCGAGAAAATCAATCAACGCCGCTCCACCATGCTCGTAAGAAAACCGAACCGTCTCTCTCACGTGGGCTGCCAGTTCCAGATATCTGGCTTTGTAAGGCCGGAGCAAGATCAAATTGCTGTTGACCGTGGCGTACGCGGAGTCAACGTCGTTAAAGACTTGGGCCTGCGCCGCGTCCAGCAGCTTCTGATTGCGGTCGATGTCCAACTGCGTGCGCAGCTTTTCCCCCTGGTTTCGGTCGAAAATGCGAAAAGGGATGGTCACGCCGGCGCCGACATACTCTCGCAAAGGTGGCTGATAGCTTAAATAGGCTTGAGAAATGGAGGGAAAGCCGACGTCGACATTGATGGTCGGATCTGTTGAGCCATTGGCAACTGCAAGCTGATGATCTGTTTTTGCCTTGTCCACCGACTGCAGAGCGGCCTTCAGATCCGGGCGACTGTCCAGGGCAATTTGCCGGAATTGATCCAGAGGCGCGAGCTGATCATTGAATTCGTACAGCCCGAGCACCTCGAACTGGTCAACGGGAGTCTTCTCATTGAGAAGCATGAGGAGTTGAATCTTGGCGGTTCGTAAATTGACCTCGGCACCCTGAAAATCCGCCTCGAACTGAATGCGTTGCAATTCCAGGCGATCATAATCGATTTGCGCGAGGTCTCCCGCGTCGAGGCGGTCTTTGCTGATCTTTAATTCCTGATCCCAATACTCTAAATTATCGGTGGCAACGCGCAGCACCGCTTTGGCTTGCAGGATTCCCACGAACGCGCTGCGCAGGTTGAAGATCAGGCTTCTTTCCAGATCGGATTGGCTGGACACTGCAATGTCTGTAGCCTTTTGAGCGCTTTCGAGGCGCAACTCCCGTTTGTGCCTGCGTTCATGGAGATAGTTCACCGACGCAGTTAGAGTGGCAGCCGAGAAAGCAGATTGCTGGGTGGTGTTTCCAATCTGGTCTACTCCGACCGTGATTTGCGGATTGGGTCGCAGATACGCGGAGATTTCGTTGGCCTTCGATTCCTGGATCCCAATTTGCCCGGCGCTCAGCGTCGGATTGTTCGCTTCGAATCTCGCTTTCACTTCGTCCCAGGTCAGGCCTTTTTGTCCTTGCGCTTGGCATGCCACTCCCCACGCCAAAACGGTGGCCAGGCATACACCCCTGAGAAAACGCCACATGACTCTACCCTCACATCCTTTTATATTTGGTGAACCCGGACACTCGCAGTGCCAGTGTCCTTACTCCGCTTAGAGGATCAGCGCGGCAGTGGCGCTGCCCTTTCTAAATGGCCTTTGACGATATCCGCCTAGGCCTAAAGAATGTATAACAGCCGTGTAAATGAACGGTAACTAAAGGAAAACTTTGCGAGGCGGGGAGCGGCCGAGCTGCAAAAGCACGGGCCGGTGCAGTACGGGCTCGACGGCAACCCGCGAACCAGCCGTGGAGGAGAAAACTTGATCATAGCGACCGTCCGCTGCAACACCGTCTTCCAGACTTGAACGAAGCAAGGCGGCTACGGCTCGATCGAGCTGCGGGCCGGCCGGACCATTCAGTGCAAACTCGCTGGCGTCTATTTTTTCGAGGATATCCGCTGGCGCTGCGGAGAAATTGCCGTGCCCATCGTTCAGCAGCACTTCAATGAAGGTTGTGTCCAGATTCGAGGTGAGCACCAGGTCAAGACTGTCGTCCCCGTTGACGTCGCGAGCGGCGACCCGAAGTCCCCCGAAGGGCGCGCGGACTCCGATGAGGGATTCCATACCGCGGCTGAACTGCAAGCGGATGGCGTAATTGGTCGCCTCGGAAGTTTGGCCTTGCGTCTCTACCAGCGCCAGATCAGGCTTCTGGTCGCCATCCAGATCGGCAAATACAAAATGCGCGCCATTGTGCTGAACGCGCAAAACCTCGTTCGAGAGCCGTTCCGAAGGGGCGTTTTTGGCGAATTGCAACGTTACGGCGATTCCGACCCAAACCAGACAAAGGACGCCTAGCTCCAGCAGCACTCCGATTCTTTTGGCATTCCTCGTCGTCATTTCCAGGGCCACGGGCAGCCACCATGTTCGCCCGGTGTATAGTTAAGACGCAACGGCTACAGGATACACAGGCCTGAAAGGCACGTAAAGCCTGTCCTCCTAGAGTGATGAGTGACGGCCCAATAAAAGCCATCATCGTGGGTGCCGGCCCGGCCGGACTCACGGCGGGGTATGAACTGGCAAAGGCGGGCCAGCGCGTCCTCGTTCTCGAAAGCGACCCCGACTATGTGGGGGGCATCTCCCGCACGGTGAACTACCGCGGCTATCGCTTTGATATTGGCGGCCATCGTTTCTTTTCCAAATCACAAGAGGTAGAGGAACTTTGGACCGAAATCCTAGGAGCGGATCTGCTACGGCGTCCGCGCTCCTCCAAAATCTACTACGGCGGCAAATTCTACTCGTATCCTCTGAAACCGTTTGAAGCACTTTCAAAACTTGGCGTTGCCGAATCGTGTCGTTGCCTTTTGTCGTTTCTTGTCGCGCGAATTCACCCAACCCCGAATCCGAAATCGTTCGAAGACTGGGTTGTGAATCAATTCGGGAGTCGTCTGTTCCGCATTTTCTTCAAAACCTATACGGAAAAAGTGTGGGGAATGAGCTGTAGGGACATTTCCGCCGACTGGGCCGCGCAGCGGATAAGGGGACTGTCGCTCGGGTCAGCGATCAAGAACGGGCTCCGGCGCAAAAGTGCGCCGACCGCGCGCGCGGCAGTTGTGAGGACGCTGATCGACACGTTTCGCTATCCCCGTTTGGGTCCGGGGATGATGTGGGAGACCTGCGCCCGCAAAGTACTCAGTCTGGGTGGTGAGGTGCTATTGGGGCGGGGCGTCATTGGCTGTGGCTTCGACACCGAGACCGCCTTGTGGACGGTCGCCGCAAAGAATGCGAAGGGCACAATCGAGGAATATTGCGGCGAACACGTCATTTCCTCCATGCCTCTCAGCCAATTAGTTGCACAAATTCAGCCGCGGCTTCCGACCGCCGCTCTTCGGTCGGCGGAATCCTTGCGTTACCGAGACTTTGTGACCGTTGGTCTGATTCTGCGCGAGCGAAATCGCTTTCCGGACAATTGGATCTATATTCACGATCCTGAAGTAAAAGTCGGACGCATCCAAAATTACAAGTCCTGGTCACCCGAGATGGTTCCGGATCCAAATTACTGCAGCTACGGGCTGGAATATTTCTGCTTCGAAGGCGATGGCCTTTGGAGTTCGCGCGACGAAGACTTGATTGCGCTGGCCAGCAAGGAATCGCAGCAGATGCGGCTTGCGGATGTCGGAGATATTGTGGATGGCTGCGTGATTCGCCAGCCGAAGGCCTACCCGGTTTACGACGACGAATACAAACAAAACGTCGATGTGATTCGCGCTGCCCTGCGCGACCATTGCCCCAATCTGCACCTTGTCGGACGCAATGGCATGCACAAGTATAACAATCAGGATCACGCCATGATGACCGCAATGCTGACTGCCCGTAACATCCTCGCCGGCGAGCAGAAATATGATGTTTGGGCGGTTAACGACGATGGCGAATATCACGAAGCCGGTGAAGCCGGCGCAATTTCTACGTCGCGGTTGAGACACGACACAGCTTATCCACACGGCTCATGAGTTCAATTCACATTCGGGCGGTTCAAATTATCCGGAGAACTTCGATTTTGCGTTTCTCCGCTTCTCTCATAAACTAATAACTGGAGGTTTCCTTCTTGAAGAATGCAGCTGTAGCTTGCTCCTTAGCAGGCGTCTTCGCTTTGGCCGCGATCCTTGGCAGTAGTTCCGGCCGCGCCGCCGAGTCCTCTTCGTTGCAGGAGCATCATCTCCGGCTGTATCACACTCATACCGGCGAACGCATTGACATCGTGTACCGTCGAGGCGATCAATATATTCCTGAAGCGGAAGCGCAACTCGACCATTTCCTCCGAGACCACCGCACCGGCGACGTGAAGCACTACGACCCCCACGTCTTTGACATCCTTTCGGATCTAGCCGCGGCTGTCGGACACCCAAGTGCGGAGATCGAAATCATCTGTGGCTACCGCACACCTTGGAGCAATGAATTCCTTCGTAGCCGCTCTGCCGGCGTGGCAAAGAACAGCCAGCACATGATGGCTCACGCCATCGACATTCGCATTCCTGGAGTCGATACGCTCGCTCTGCGTAACGCTGCGCTGGCGCTCGGCCGCGGTGGAGTGGGATATTACCCGCGCTCGCAGTTCGTTCATGTCGATACCGGGCGAGTCCGTGCCTGGTGCTACGGCTGTTCTTCCCTACATACAAACACAGAATAGATTGCTATAGCGAAGATTTCATTTGCAAAAAGAGGGGTCAGATCCTTACCCGCAACACCGCTGCGCCCGGTATGGCGTCACTCTTCAGCGCGTTCAATGCGACATTCGCTTCGCTCAGCGGATACACCCGGATGTGTGTGCGGATCGGAATCGCCGCAGCAAGTTTCAGAAACTCCTCTCCGTCTTGGCGTGTGTTGTTGGCCACGCTGCGAATCATCCGCTCCTGATACAACAAGTCATACGGAAAAGACGGAATATCGCTCATGTGGATTCCGCCGAGGATGAGCCGTCCGCCCTTTCGCAGAACCTTCATCGCCGCCGGCACGATCTCTCCCGCGGGCGCGAAGACGATCGACGCATCCAGTTCGACTGGCGGAGCATCCATGGTGCCACCCGCCCACTTTGCTCCCAACTCCATCGCTAGTTTCTGATGCCTCTCATCGCGGGTGGCGGCGTACACGTCGACGCCCCAGTAATTCGCGACCTGGATCGCCACATGCGCCGCCGCGCCGAATCCATAGAACCCGAGTTTGCCCCCTCGCTGCACTTGGGCCATTCGCAGGCAGCGATATCCGATGATGCCCGCGCAAAGAAGCGGCGCTGCGTGTTCATCCGGGAGCCCATCGGGAATCGCATACACAAAATCCTGCGGCGCCACGACCCATTCCGCATATCCCCCATCCACGCTGTAGCCGGTGAAGAGCGGCGCATCGCACAAATTCTCTTCTCCCCTTTTACAGTAGCCGCACGTTCCGTCCACCTTGTGCAGCCAAGCGATTCCGACTCGTGTGCTTTTGGGAAAACGCGTTGCGCCTGCTCCAACTTGCTCGATAGTTCCTACGACCTGGTGGCCTGGGATCACCGGAGATTTCTTCGGCGGCAGTTCTCCTTCGATCACATGCAAATCCGTGCGGCACACGCCGCACGCCTGAACGCGCACCAACACTTCTCCGGCCCGAGGCTCCGGCTCGGAAACATCAGTGTATTCCAGTGGATTTTCTTGGATTCTGGCGGGTGCGCGCAGCAGGCAGGCCTTCATCTCTCAACCTCAAAAACAATCTGCTCGCTTCGCAACCCGGAAAAGGCGGCCAACACACGCGTTGGCTAGAATGATACCCCTAACACCCGGCGAACAAAAGAATCTTTGCACCGCGATCCTCTGCCGCTCCTATTCAGCAATTCCTCTTCCGCTTGCTTTCCGGCACGCTAAATCCTAACCTGACTGACGTATGCCAGACTTTACCCCGCAGTTTCTGACGCTTGGCTTTATCTACTATATGGTTTTCCTTTTTTCCACCACCTGTCACGAAGCCGCTCACGCGTTGGTCGCCAAGCTGGGTGGCGATAACACTGCGGAACTCGGCGGCCAGGTTTCGCTTAACCCTATTCCTCACATTCGACGCTCACCCTATGGCATGGTGGTGTTCCCGCTGCTCAGCTTTTTTCTTCTGAATGGAGGAATGATCGGCTTTGCCAGTGCGCCGTATGACCCGTACTGGGCGCGACGCCATCCGCATCGTTCGGCTCTCATGGCGCTGGCCGGGCCGGCCACAAATTTTCTGCTGATGCTTCTCGGCGCGTTCGGACTTCGCGCTGGAATTGCCTTTCACCTCATCGAACCCCGTGGATTCGCCGCCCAACTTATGTTCGCTGTTTTTTCCCTAAACCTGCTTCTCGGTGTATTCAACCTGCTTCCTGTTCCGCCGCTCGATGGAAGCTCCGTGATCATGCTGCTGATGACGGAAGACCGGGCTCGCGGATATCTGGATTGGATTCGCACGGGGACCTTCGCCATGCCCGGCATTTTGGTGGCGCTGATTCTTTTCCGATATATCTTCCCACCGGTGGAGAGCTTCATCCAATCGCTACTGCTGTAAAAGATTTCGCATGCGGTCAATTTGAATCGGAGCGGCACACTCGCTCTCTGCCCGTGTCTTAGGCGCACACTGGCTGTGGTACTCGCTCCGGGATTCCGCACTATCTCTTGCTTTCCAATTCCGTGAAAACATTTGGCTGGCTTAACAAGTGCTCTTCTCTGCCTGGGATAAGGTTTACTTCCTCAATTGGGTGGCGCTTCCAGCGCGGCAGGACTCTAGCGCATCGTGTTCAGGTAGTTGGACTCTTGCCCCGACCGCCAAGTGCGTGTAATCGACAATCCCGGTATTTGCGTTCGCCAGGCAATTCCACAGGCTGCCTCGCCCGAGATGTTCACGCGCTAGCGACCACAACGAATCGCCTTCTTGTACTGTGATGGTTTTCCGTCGAGAAGGTTCGTGCACCGTGCTGCGTTCTGGCACCCACACGGTGCTTCCCAACTTCAGCAATTCCGGCGGACCACTCGCAGCCCCGTTCAGGGCTCTCAACTCGGGCCACCGCGCACCATCTCCCAAATAAATCTCCGCCAGCTTCCACCAACTCTGTCCTTGCTGGACCTCTACGCTCTTCGTGCCGGCAGCCGGCGCATTTCCTTCGACGGACCGGATCGCAACCGCCAAGCGACTGGGCATCCCAGGCCCCGGCGCTACCTTGAGGGCGGGCGCAGAAGCAGAAGGCCTGCCACCGAGCGGCCGCGGCTGGAACGGCGAGATCCGAACATTTGGCGTCGGCCGGCGAACAGACGGTATCCAGCCGCTTGTATCGCCAGTCGCTCCGGTTCCAACAAGTGGCGCAACTCCCGGATCCGGAGCCGCAAGCGTGCCCTCTGGAATTTCGTACTGAAACGGCGCGAATATCCTTTTGGCGGCAAGCTCGTCTCGGCGCAGGACGCTTTCCTGCCGGAAACGTCTTGCGACTTCGCCCAGCGATTCATTCTGCGGGTTGTTATCCTTCGGGGGAGTCTGCTCTGCGTTTTGTTCGGCGGGCGCGGCGTTCTGCTCCCGCTTGCGAGCCTCGATGCGCTCGTGATCTTCCGGCGTCAGGATTTTTTTCCGCTTCAGATCCTCTTCGGTATAAACGTGTCGTGGAGTTTCCTGTTGCGCGGCTTTGCGCGCCTTCTCTTGACGCGCGGCCTCTGCCGGGTCCTGGCCGCGAGCTTGTATTGCGAAGAATGAAACGAATACGAAGCCGCAGACGATAGCTATGCGCCATGCTAACGAGAGCCCCCGCACTGGACCACTCACTCCCATCCACACACACTCAGTTCTGTCGAATGACCGGAGGGACGTTCCGGCCTCTAATGAATGAATTCTCCCTCAGCCATCGTCGGCACTACAGCTATTTTTCCGCTGTGTGACGTTTTGGCAAGCTCCCACAATTAATGCGATTCTTCCAGTTGACTTGTCACCGTGCTGTTTGCCAAAATGAATGCCCCTGTCCCTCCAACCAAAGTGGTTGAAGAGTAGTCACGCGGATCGCTTGAACGGCACGGGTGAAGACGGTGAGCACGATGCCAGTTACGACCGGCCCCTCCCGCAGACGGATGTCTCGCATTTCCATATCCAACGACCTCTGGGTCTATTGGGAATCCAGCAATGGGCGGGATGTTTCCCGCGTCAAAGACCTAAGTCCCTCCGGACTTTTCATTGAGACCCGCGCGCGAAAACGCGAAGGCGACTTGCTAAACCTGCATTTTCTTGTTCAAGAAGGCCAGATTCGTGCTGAAGCCATCGTCAAGCACGCCAGTTCTGGGCGCGGACTGGGCATGAAAATAAATTCCATCCCGACCGCCGATGCCCCGCATTTGCATCGCCTTCTGATGCGTCTCCGCGAGGCACCCAAGCCGCCGCAGCCCCCATTGAAGTAACCAAAATTTGTTCATCTTTTGTGTGCAGTACCATTGACATGCCTCCTCGATAGGACTAACTTGTCCCTTGGCCCTCCAATAGGTAGCAATCCTTCCGGTGAGGTTCTTATGTCCCCAACGATGGAATCAACCTCAACGCTGTCCCATCAATTCGAAGAACGCTGGGCGAGAATGCGCTCTCACAAACGTGCCGTCGCCAGCTTGCGCTTCTTGGTTGAATGGGACGACGGAGGTAGCAGGCGCTGCGCAAATGGCGTTACGGTCGACGTCAGTCATTCTGGTTGTATGGCTGTAGTGGGCGCCGATCTGCCGCTTCGGCGCAAGGTGCGCCTAGTGCTTCCCGACGCTGGCCGGAGCACGCAAGGCGAAGTGGTCTGGCGCGGCCATGAAGCCTGGGATATCGGCATCGCGTTGACAGAACCGGACGCGTCTTTCTGGGGCGTCAAGATCTAGCCTCGGTTTTCGGTACCGGACCTCGCTCTTCGACTCCTGCCCTTTTTGTGTGCGTGACGTAGAACGGGATTCGTTGCGCGGACATTCCGATCGAGGTAATCATCCAAATGCTGCCGGATGTCGCGCAAGGGCTCTTCCTCGTTCTGCAACCTGCGGATGAGCAGCGCGCCCTCGAGTGAGTCGATAATCAAGCGGGAGAGCTTCGTCCGTTCCACGCGGACGTCGATCTCATTTTTCTCGATCCCTTCCGCAGTGATTTCCGCCAGCCGTTCCGCCCGGCTTCAGAAAGCCTTCCGTGCCCGCGCTCTCAGCGCGGCGTTTCCATCGTCAGATGGCGGTATTCATCAAGGGACAGCCACCGGCGACGAGCCCGGCTCTCATTTCCACAAAGTTCACGATCGTCTTTTTCAAGCGGTCGACATGGTTTTCGACCGCATCTACTTCGTCTAGCCTGCCCGAGGCTGCCTACCTCGACGCATAGTCGAACGCCTCGGTGGCCAGCGCCTCCTTGCCCGAAAAATGGTGGTAGATTCCGCCTTCTTCAGCCCCGTCGCCTCCATCAGATCGGACAAAGAGGTCCCCTCGTAGCCTTTCTGGTTAAACAGTGGCGCTGCCTTTTCGACGATTTCGCGGCGCGTTCGCTCTCCCTTGGTCATGGCGCGTCCTCTTTGCCTCTCCGAGACCGACTGGTCTTTTGTATGGACACAGCACATTCTTATGCGACCGTACGGTCTCTTTTGTCATCCAATGTTCCGGCACGCCATGGCCGACGCAACCTACGTCCCGACCGCATCCCTCGTTCTTCCCGCTCCTCGCGCCGCCGTCAACCCGTGGATCATCGCCGTCACCGTTACTCTCGCTACTTTCATGGAACTCCTGGATACGGCGATCGCCAACGTGTCTCTTCCTCACATCGCTGGCGGTTTGGCAGTCAGTTCCGATGAAAGCACCTGGGTGCTCACCAGCTACCTGGTGTCGAACGCCGTGGTGCTGCCGCTATCCGCATGGCTCAGCCGCTTGTTCGGACGCAAGCGCTATTACCTCGCCTGCGTGGCGCTCTTTACGCTCAGTTCCCTGCTTTGTGGATTCGCGCCGAGCCTCGGCGCCCTGATTTTCTTTCGTGTTCTGCAAGGCGTCGGGGGAGGCGGCCTGGCTCCTGTTGAGCAAGCTATTCTCGTGGATACTTTTCCGGCCTCCAAGCGCGCCGCGGCCTTTGCGCTTTACAGCATGGCGATCGTCACCGCCCCGGCGATCGGCCCGCCACTCGGCGGCTGGATCACCGACCACTGGAGCTGGCGTTGGGTCTTCTTCATCAACATTCCCATCGGGATCATCTCTATGATCCTTACGAGCCGCCTGCTTTCCGATCCGCCGGAGTTCACGCGCCAAGTGGAAGCCGCCCGCCGCGACGGCAAGCTTAGAGTCGATGGCTGGGGAATTTTCTCCGTGGCTACGGCCTTTGCTTGCCTGGAAGTCGTCCTCGACCGCGGACAGACGGAAGATTGGTTCGAGAGTAATTTCATCGTGATCTTTTTCGCGATCGCAATGGTGGCCCTTTTCTTCGCCATCGTGTGGGAGTGGCGCCATCCGGATCCGGTAGTTGAGATCCGTCTGCTGGGTGACCGGAATTTTGCTTTGGCGAATATCTTTTATTTTCTCTTTGGTTTTACGCTCTACGGTTCCACGGTTCTCATTCCGCAGATGCTTCAAACTCTCTATGGCTATAGCGCCACGGATGCCGGCTTGGTGCTCGGCCCGGGCGCCTTCGTTATCGTGATGCTTGCGCCGGTGGTAGTGCGGATTCTTCCTAAAATTGGCGTCAAGCGCCTTCTCGCGTTCGGCTACTTCGTTTTCGCGGTGGCCATGTGGCATTACGCCAGTTTTACCTTGGCAACCGACTACCGCCACGAAGCTCTCGCCCGCGCCGTGCAAGGCTTGGGAATTTCCACGCTCTTCGTTCCCGTCAGCCAGCTCGCTTATTCCAATTTGGCCAAGGAGAAAAACAACAAAGCCTCCAGCCTGACCAATCTTTTCCGCAACCAGGGCGGCAGTTTTGGCATCGCCTTTGTCACCACGCTCCTGGCACGCCGTACGCAGTACCACCAGTCGGTCCTGGTGGCGCACAACACGCCGCTGGATGCGCGGTATCAGCAATTCCTCGGTAATCTCACGTCATATTTCTCGACGCACGGCTATTCACACGCTCAAGCTGTGATTCATGCCCAAGCGCAAGCGTTCAGCCTGCTACAGCACCAAGCCGCCTTCCTGGCTTTTCTAGATTGCTTCACGGTGCTCGGCTGGTTCGTTCTGGCGGGAGTCCCACTCGTGCTGCTGATCAAGAAATTCAAACCCCCGCCTTCGTCGCCAGGGCACTGAATTTCGGTAGTAATCTGTGTTCGTCAAAGGAGGAACTATGAACTTCCCAGCCCGGTACGTAGCCTTGTTGGCCGCTGGCGCGGTTGGCTTCGGTATCGCAGCCCGCGGGTTCGGCGCGGCTGAGTCTCACACCGCCCGCCAATCGCCGTCGGAACCAGCCGGAGAGACGGTCATGGGGCGGGTTCATCCTATGCGCATCTCCACGTGATGGGGCACCCTGACGGTTCCGGTAATCAGTGAATGGATGCGGCCACACGCCGCCTGCGCGTGTGGGTTGTTAGAGTTGATGTTGGTTTTTCTTATTGCGCCGCGGCTTGCGCCTTTGCGCCGGCGTCGGCATTAAACAATGTCACTTCCACGCGGCGGTTCTGCTGCCGTTCTTCGCGCGTCTTTTGCTCGTTGAGCGGCTTGTCTTTACCCAACCCAACGAGCTGGATTCGGTAAACCGGAACGTTGTGCTGTCCCACAAGATAGGTCTGCACGGCTTCCGCGCGGCGGCGGCTGAGCTCCAGGTTGTATTCCGCGGAACCTGTTTTGTCCGTGAATCCCTGAATGGCAATGAAGTAACGCTTCGCGCTGGTGGCCGACTGACTCATTTGATCGAGCTGCTGTTTGGCATCGTCGGAAAGCGTCGCCGAATTCACCTTGAATAGGACGGTTACCGGGCTGCCTGCTTTGTAGTCGTCCAGATCCGCGATGCGCTCGTTCAACTCGGCGTGAAGCTGATCGCGTACTTGGTCGGACTTCTTCGATGCCGCATCAGCGCGCCCAATGGCGTCGGTTGCGCGATTGTCGGCCGAAGTGGCTTTTTCATCCGCGGCGCTGATGCGCGGTTCGGTTTCATCCAATTGCTTTTGCGTCTTCTGGTTGTTCTGGTCGACCTGGTTTACTTTGGCGTTTACCGGATCGACCGTTTGCGCCACATATTTCTTCGTTGCGCATCCCCCTAGCAAAGCCAGGCTGATGACGAAACAGATTCCAATCGGCCGCTTCATCGTTTCTCCTCACAGATGGAATTGGCTGGGGTGATTCTTTAACGCCGTCCTTTGGGCGGAACAACGGCTGGGAGGGAAAAGCGGGATCGGTTGCCATCGACAACCGATACCCCACTGCGGTCTCCATCTTATTCGTTTTTTTTCGTTCCCGCCAGAATTTCTTGCCCAATACGCACTGGGTGAAATCCTGTAGTTTCACTGCGGGTATTGCTTTATGACCGTGACGTGGTCGCCGGTGAAGTGCACGAATACGGTTTTGTCCGGAGGGTGGCCGTAGATCCAGTCTTCGGTATCGTTGCCTTGCGCGTCGCGCTCGCGCACTTTGCGGTCTGGCTTGCCGATCGCTGCCACAACCTCATCACGATCCATGCCTACTAAAGGATGCCGTTCGGTGATGGCTTTTTTCATCTCCGGAGGGAGAGTGTCGATCCATTGCACCGATGCCGATTTCACTTTGGAGAAATCGAGGAAGGGCGCCAACAGATTCTTTAGCTCGTCGGGTGAAAGGTCGGGGACGGTTTTTGCAAATTGTAGGTAGATGGTGCCGCCGCGTCCTTGCTGGAATCCTGGCGGGCCCGCGTCCTGTCCGTTCGTCGGCGTTGTAGTGGTTGTGGTGGTGGGCATGGTCCCCCCCATGCCGAGTTGAATGTGATCCCGCCAATTCTTCCTTGGCCGGCCGCCGCCGTTCACGTCGACGATGATCTCTTTGTCGTGAAATTCCAGCTTGGTGATCTGAACGTTGTCTCCTGTATTTATAGCAGCTCCGTGAGAACCGACCGCCCGATTCAGATTTTCCTCATCGAGCGGCTTGTCTGCGTACAGAACGAAGCCGTCTTTTCCAGCGGGAAGGGGCTTCTTTGCCTTGGCAAATTCCCCAGAAACGTAGCGAATCAAGGAGAGCTTAGAGACCTCCTGCAGCGAATCGCTTTTCTTTGAGGCTGACTGCGAGGGCTTGCCCTGATCCTGAGGATCATTAACCACGGTCGGATACAGCGGAACGCGGTCATCCGGCGTGAAGCCACCTGACTTAGCCGATCCCTCCGGACGCGGCGGAACCAGGTGCGGCACATCCGGCACGTCGCCGTAGACGCAAAGAAGCAAGCTCAGCGGGATGGCATATCGCAAAGACATAACCTGCAATGGGCCGGTATCCCGAGCCCCTTTCATTTTATGATGCGTCGAGCCGCTTGAGTAGTACTCAATTTTACAAAATCTACTGCGCCACGACCTGGACGCCTTGGCGGTCAATATGCATAGGGAGGAGCTCTCCTCCAGCATCAATCACGGCTTTTTCTACGCGCTCGCGAGCGTCCGGTTCGATCAGCAGCACAACGCACCCTCCACCGCCAGCGCCGCAAACTTTCCCAGCCAACGCGCCCTTGCGTCGAGTGGCGTCAATGATGCGGTCAATCGTCTTCGTCGAAATCGTCGGCAAATTCCGCCTTCGAAACTGCCATTCCGCGTGCATCAATCGTCCAGTCTCATCCCAATCCCCTGCCGCCAAAGCGTCTCTCAATTTCTGCGCTATCTGCGAAATGCGTTCCAGGTTACCCACCACCGCGCGCTTATTGTCGATGTGCGCCTTGAAGACGCCCCAGTTGTTGATGGCCGATTGCCGCGGCTTTCCCGTGTAGCAAACCACCAGGCGGCGCTCCAGTTCGTCCAAATTCACGTTGATCTCGATGCGCCGCTCACCGCCCGGAATCAGTTCGATGGCGGCCGCTCCGCCAAATGCCGGCGGGTAGTGATCCTGCATCCCCGTAGGAATATGAATGACGATCGCCTCCGCGTCACGGCTGATGTGAACCCAGTCCACTTTGCTGCGGCCCGCGCCCGTAAAGCGATCGAGCGCCGCACAGATCGCTACGGCCATGGCGCTGGACCCGCCGATCCCCGCTCCCGCCGGCGCTTCTGAGTTGGTTGTCAGAGAAAAACCGCCCTTGGGATGGAAAAATTTAACGATTTCGGCCAGCAACGGCAGGCGGTAGCGTTTTGCCTTAAAGAGATGCTCAAGCGAAGCAAACGATTCCGTGCGATTGGTATCCAATGAAACCAACCGGATGCGCTCGTCGCCCACGGGAAGAGTCTCGACCACACAGGAAGCGTAGCGCGAAATCGCAGCGTTCACCGTCACCGCCCCCGGATGAAACAGATATAACGGCCAAATGTCCAGCGTGCTGCCAGCAAGGTCTACCCGTGTCGGTGCTTTCGATTCGATGCGCATGGTTGTCCTATTCGGTGATTTGGCAGAGCAGGTTCCGGAGTGAATTCTACTACGCACCGCTGGAAATGGCGCGGTTCCGAGACAGGATTTGCGGCCCAGATTCCCGCCGGGCTTGCGCGGGGTTCGGTTCGAAGCAGCGTCGGCAGCGAGCTTCGTACGCATCGCTCGCGCCGACGACGATCAGATCTTCATTCTCCACCAATCGTTGCGTGTGAACCGCCGGGTTGCCACAGCGCACGCAAATGGCAAGCAATTTGGTGATCTCTTCGGCCACCGCCAACAGCCGCGGCATGGGCTCAAAGGGCCGCCCACGAAAGTCGGTGTCCAACCCGGCGACGATCACGCGCTTGCCCAGGTTGGCCAGCTTGCTGCAGACATCGACGACTTCATCGCCCAGAAATTGCGCTTCATCAATACCCACAACTTCGGTGCGCGGCTGCAATTTCTCCAGAATCTCGGAAGCCTTGGTCACATTGTCCGAAGGAATGCCCAAGCCGGAATGGGAGACAATTTCGTTGGCCGCAAAGCGCGAATCAATCGCCGGTTTGAAGATCTGCACCCGCTGGCGCGCGATTTCCGCTCGTCGCAAACGGCGGATCAGCTCTTCGCTCTTCCCCGAAAACATTGGACCGACCACAACTTCGATCCAGCCCATGTTGCCCTTGACGATATCCACGTCGCGTCTCCTCGATTTATTCCTGGCAAACCAGCGGAAAGTAACGTCACTCTACTCAACAGAATACACTGCAGGCCGCGACTTTCCCATCCTAGGAGCGCGACATGTCACTCACCGGCCGTTTTGGATGCTAAGTACATCTTCTGGTTATAAAACGGAGCGAACGCTGCGATCGTCGCTAGCCGAAACGATTCCTGCCGCGAAATCAAGTTTCGCGAGAGCACGCCCCACGCGCCTTGGCCATCGCGGATTCCCGCTGCGCCGGCAAACCGGTCGATCGCGACAGAAAGCTCCGTTCCATGAGACAGCACCTCCACCGCCAGCGCCTCCGGCAACTCAATACTCCCCGAGCATCCAAAATGCCCGCGCCTTCCGTCGCTGACATACGCCCAACTTTCCAAAAACACGCACTGTACGCCGTTTTCCGAGGCAACGTCCAATCCACCTTCCAGCCCAACGAAAAAATCTGCGGTCCTTCCTTGGGCCTGGAGCACCTCGACCAACGCTTCAACCCGCTGCCGCGCACCCTGCATAAGTTCTTCGCGCGAACCAGGCGTGTGGCTCACGCCACTCTCGACTTCATAGCCCACCACGTCGAGCGCGGCTCCGTCTCCCAGCAGTGGCGCAATCGCCAACGCCGCTTCCCTCACCGCGTTGCATTTCGGCCGCCGCGTACTCCCCACAGCAATGCTGCGAATATTCATACTCGAAACCTCTCCGCGAATTCTAGCGGGAATTCTCAAAACTGATTAGAGCGTTTCTCGAAGCCTTGAGGAAATCCTTGGGGGGAAAATCTCTATCGTATGGAGCGGCCTATGAGAATCGAACTCACGCGTGAACCTTGGCAAGGTCGATTTAACCACATAAGACGCTGGAACGGCGGCATTTATAAGGAACTCGTCAGCTCGTAATTGGGAAATAATGGAAAACATAGCCCACAAACGAAACCGCTTGGGGAGAATACGAAGCGCGCCTGCCGTGGCCGCACGACACTCGACTCCAACAAATCCTTCCATCACTTTTCACTACTAACGCTTCCAACAAATCGGGGAACTGTGCGCGCACGACGATTCAATTTGCAGGCAACATTAGTTGCAATGTTTGCTTCAACCGTCCCACCACACTGAGGTGCTCATTCAGACCGACGATCCTATCCCTGATGAAGCCATCCTGGTCGATGACCAAATATGTGGGAAACGCGTGAACGTCGAATTCCGCACGAATACGGCCGTCCCTGTCCCAATATTGGGGCCACTTCATGTCGTGTTTAGATATGAAATCGCGCCAAGCTTGCTGGTCGCTATCGGCACTGAAGCTAATCAAAACTAGCTTTGACGGAGGATATTTCTTGGTCAGCTCCTTGAACTCAGGAACGGCTGCCCTGCAGGGAGGACACCAGGTAGCCCAGAAATCCATCACGACGATTTTTCCCGGGAGCTGATCGAGTGAAACTTGCTGGCCGTCAAAGGTCGTGACGCTGAATGGCGGCGCCAGAGGGTCTCCGGCGCGCTTCGGGTTGGCAATGAGTTTCCTCGCGTAGTTTGCATCTCGGCCGTCCGGAGCGAGGCGGAGATAAGTATTCAGTTCGGTGATTCCATCGGGTTCACGCGATTCCCGGAGAAGTACGATACCCAAATTGAGGTGAATCGCAGCGCTGTTCGGATCCAACTGTACGGCCGCACGGTATTCGAACTCCGCTGCCTTGAGTTTCTTGGGGTCTTCGCCCATGTCTCGGAGGATACTGCCCTTCAGAGCGTGGCTGTTGATTCGGAGCTGATCGTTCGACCCGCAGGAGATCGCTTGGTCGCAGCTCTTGAGCGCGTCGTCAAGCTGACCAAGTTTCGTCTGAGCCACGGCTATCTCCAGGTAGCAATCGCCGCAGGAATTGTGGCGCATCTGGTTGACCTTCTTGAAGTCCTTGATTGCGTCGTCGTAATGGTGGGCGGCCAGCTCGTTGGTTCCTTTTTTGAAGAGGGACGCCGCCGGATCCGTGCTTCCCTCCTGGGCAAGCGATCGAAAAGGCGAAAGCAAACCTATCGAAGACATGAAGAGGAACATAGAAAGGCGCCGAGCCGAATCGCGCGACATAAGTTTCCCCCGCTCGCCAGTCACATTAATGATCGTAGTCACGTGAGCAGCAAATAACACTATTCTCGGCCCCAAGATATCAGGACCTGGCACCAAAGCTTTGAGCTGTTAGCAAAGAGGCAAATACATCTCTGTAAGAGTCAATCCCGCGGCGAATTCTGGTTCCGTGGCGGAGAGAAAAACCCCGAGCAGAATAGAAGGCACTTAGCGCGGGTCACTGCTGAACCGTTTTTTCGCACTTGCTGTCGCGGCCGCCGCCAGGTACTGGCGCTGCTTGGTCGCTCACCGCTCCCGTAGCGAAATGGCCGAGACGAAAAGAACAGTCGGCGTTACTTCCCCACAATCAAGATCCAATCGGGATTTTCAAATTTGCTCCCGATTTTCAATGAATGTACACCCAATATTCCGCGCGCGGGCTTAGACTCCCCTCGGTACAGGGGGAGACCTTTGCTAGATTTGACGGGACTACTCACTAGTTAACAATCAGGCGAGCGCATGAATCTCTTTCGGTAAGAGAATCGCCACGCCCGGTTCACACGCGGGGCCAATTCAAAAATTCCTCAAGGCTGTTGGCGACAGTCTCGCCCCGGGAGCTGCAGCCATCGTAGTCGAGGAATATGACGGGGGAATCCTTTGCCCGGTGATCGGAAGCGGCGATCCAATACCAAGAGTCGCGGCCGGTGGTTGCGAAACAAAACCCGGGACCTAGCACTTCGTCACGGGGCAGCTCGTTCAGGGCTTCCGTGTCCAGTGGCTCGAAACAATAAACTGGCCAGCGTTTTGTCCGCCAGCGTTTTTTGCTGGGTTTCTCGCGTTGACAGCAGA
>Ga0210394_10000237_pt1 | contig 130482 bp, 98 predicted proteins | sample IncBWC12MmetaG_FD_160121 | JGI IMG/M metagenome (GOLD analysis project Ga0210394, IMG submission 160121) | Forest soil microbial communities from Barre Woods Harvard Forest LTER site, Petersham, Massachusetts, United States - Inc-BW-C-12-M | ecosystem: Environmental > Terrestrial > Soil >...
AGGCTCACCCTGCAAGTTGCGAATGACGTGAGGACCTTGCCGCTTAGGTTGACATTATCCCAAGTAAGCGAGTACATCCGAAAAGCTCCCCACTTTACGCAAATGCGGCGTGAAACAAAGACGTCAGGGAACACGCGGCACAGCGCGATCCAGGTTGCGAGCAAGATCTGCCTTTGAAAAGTGCAGAGCCTCCTTTGGATCACTCGGAGTCAACGTGACGCGAATGCATTTAGAGGCGGGTTGATTGCTCTTGGCGGCAACACTGCGAATGGGGATCAAAACATTGGTCTCCGGATAGTATGCCGCAGCGCTCCGCCGAGCAATCGCATAGGGAACGATCGCAAAGCGGGGAGCCTTGCGCACCTCGCCTTCAAAGTGACTGTAAATGTCCACGATCTGACCGGCTTGAAGATTTCTTGCGGCCATATCGAGCGGGTTCAAGAACAGTACCCGCCGGCCATCAAAGACACCTCGATAGCGGTCATTCAGTCCATAGATCGTGGAATTGAACTGATCGTGGCTACGAATCGTCGTCAAAAGGAACTCGTCAGGCTTCAGGTCATGTTTCGGGATTGGGCAAACCGTTAACTTCGCTTTACCGGAGCCCGTTTTGAAGTTGCGCCCCCTTGCTGCATTCGGCAGATAGAAGAATTTCTCCTTAGCAAGCCGCGCGTTGAAGTTCTCAAATCCCGGAATCACCCTGGAAATAGCGTCACGGATCAAGTTGTAGTCCGCCGCAAAACCGAGCCAATTCGTGGTCGTTCGAGAACCTAAAGTAACATGTGCCAGATTCGCAATAATCGCGACATCGCTCATCAACTCCGGCGAAGCGGGCGGAAAGAAGCCTTCGGAAGGATTGATGATGCCCATGGAATCCTCGATGGTCAGGAACTGCTTGCCAGTCTTCTGTATGTCTTCCTCCGTCCGGCCCAGGCAAGGGAGAATCAATGCTCGCTCCCCGGTAATGAGGTGAGAGCGATTTAGTTTGGTCGAAACGTGAGCGGTAAGTCTGCAGCGCTGCATCGCGTGGGCGGTGTAGACCGTGTCCGGCGTGTTCGAAAGGAAATTGCCGCTGATCGCAAAAAATACCTTCACGTCTCCGTCGAACATCGCGTGCAAGGTCTCGACGGTGTCATACCCCGACTTCCGGGGCGGTTCAAAGTTGAACTCTTTCCCCAGGACCTCGAGAAAAGCTTTTGGCGGCCGCTCCCACACACCCATCGTGCGGTCACCCTGGACATTCGAGTGTCCACGTATACACACAGTACCTGCCCCCGGGCGTCCTATGTGACCGCCAACGAGCAGAAGATTCACGATCATCGAAACATTGTCTACGCCGTTGCGCTGCTGTGTAACACCGAGGCACCACGCGATTATGGTCTTCTTTGAGGCCGCGTACATATCGGCGGCGACACGGAGCTGATTTCGACTGAGCCCGCTGTTTTCCTCAATTTCTTCCCAGCTTGTGGCTTCTACATCGGCCAGCAGCGCTTCGAAGCCTTCGGTGAACGTTTGAATAAACTCACGATCAATTTGCGAGGTGTGCCCCGCACGCTCGCGCTCGAACAGATCCTTGAGAATGCCTTTGATTGTCGCTACATCTCCATTGACGCGCACGGGGAGATACAGATCGGCAAGCGCCTGGCCTTGCCCAAGCAGTGCAAGGGGCAGCTCCAAAGGATTCGAATAATCCTGGGGGTTTGGATTCGTTACTCTCATCAGGCTTACTTCAGGTAAGGGGTTGACCGCAATGATCTTTGCACCATGGTCCTTGGCCTTCTGAAGCGATGTCAACATTCGCGGGTGGTTTGTCCCAGGATTGTTTCCAAAGATGAAGATGAGCTCGGTGCTCTCCATATCTTCTAGCGTGGCTGTGCCCTTGCCGACGCCGAGCGTCTCAACCATCGCAACTCCGGACGACTCGTGGCACATGTTCGAGCAATCCGGCAGATTGTTGGTTCCGAACTGCCGCGCGAATAACTGCAGAAGAAAGGCAGGCTCGTTGGTCGTCTTGCCAGAGGTGTAGAAGCTGGCTTGGTTGGGCGAATCCAGGCTGTTCAGCTCTTGCGCGATCATCGCAAGGGCGTCTGACCATGAGATCGGCCGATAGTGCGTTGCGTTCGCGTGCCGCACCATTGGCGAAGTCAGACGCCCCTGCTGATTCAGCCAGTAATCGGATTTCGCCGCCAGCTCTGCTATCGAATACTTCGCGAAAAATTCCGCCCCGATGCGTTTCTTTGTTGACTCGTCAGAGACCGCCTTGGCGCCGTTCTCGCAAAACTCAAAAATCTTGCGTTTCCTGTCAGGACTCGGCCATGCGCAACTCTGGCAGTCGAACCCAGTTACTTGGTTGATCTTCAAAAAAGCTTCGGTGGAACGAACCGGACCCATTTCGCCGATGCCGTAGAGCATCGTATTCCAGATGGCAGGAATGCCGGCAGCCTCCTCGGAGGCACGTCCGATCCTGAGATTGCCCAAATCCGTTGGATTTTGCGCTTGTAGGGAAGTTGAGTTGTTCGGATCCAGTTGCACTGCAGGGGCTGCATCTGTGCTGCTCTCCGTCTTCGTGCGTAGGTCCAGCTTGGTGCGATAGTGCCCGTCTCTGCAGTGCTGGTCTCCTTGGATTACGTCCGAACTATCTGACGTCTTCATCGCCTCTTCCCCTTTCACCTGCGATCGCGACCTTGGATCTCGAATGTCGTCGAGACGACCTGTGTCACGTTTAGTCTACCAAGCCCCCTCCTTCCGCCCTATCCACCAAACAACTCCGACGGTCGCCGTCTGCTGCTCCTTGCTCAGCACGCCGTTCTTATCCGTGAAAAAAGATCGCTGGTTTGAATAATCCCACCGCCATTCGTAGCGCATCAAAAATCCGTCGTAAAGCTTGTAGTCGAAGGTCGCGGTATTCTCCTTCAAAGCCTGCGTGATCCCGCTGAACAGGCCGCCACGATCGGATAGATACTCAGTCCTTCCTGCTACGGCAAACTTCGGCGAGAATTGATACCTCACATAAGCCGCTCCACCAATAACGTGCGAAGGCGCCGACGACTCCCGTAAGGCTGCATCCGTATTTTCCCACTCACGCTCGATCACATAGTCGCCTTCCAACGCAAACGTCAACTTCGATGCTGCCTGCCAGCTCACATAGCTATCAAAAATGTGCAATTTCCCGTTCGGCGCCGGCGTGATCGCTTGAAATGTCAGCCCCGGCTGCACCGGGATCGGTCCGCTCGACGATACCTCCACGCGGTCGGGATGCTCTTGTCCCAGGTAGTAGTTCACATTCCAGGTTATCTTTCTATTCGGTGTAGTCGTAAACCCGAACAGCTCATCTTTATAGCCGTTGGTAGCTTCGGCTTGGTTGGTGCCGTTCACGACCCAATAGTTCAATGTGAGCTTGTCATTGACCTTGTAGGCGGCGCGTACGCCCATGTGATAGAACGGCAAGAAATCAAACCAATAGGAGCGCGAATAATTCATCTGGTCCTTGGTGTAATTTCCTTCGATTCCGATCGAGCTTCCAAATTTGCCTACATCTAGCGTGAGGCCATTGCCGATCGGTGCCACGTACGTTCCATAAGCCTGAAATATATTTCGGTAGATTTCCGGCCGGGGTTCATTCGTAGGATTTCCTTGTAGGGTGTCTGTAGCTTGCCCGAATTGCAAATCCAGTCGCACTCCAAACGGACTCCCAGCGTCAACGTTGGGCGCGCGTTCGAATACCACGTCCGCCTGATTCAAACTGATGTTGTTGCTCAAAACATCGTAGGCGCGCAGCGCGTTCACGCGTCCAACAGGGTCGTTGAAGTTGTACTGATAATATTCATCCACCATGAAATTCAGCGTTGCTCCATGCAGGTAGTCAAGAATCGCCCGGTCCCCCGACACCATCCGTTCTTTTGGCGCGGGTGCGCTCTGCGCTGACGCTGCAGCTGCCGAAGTCGCTGGGACATCCGCACTCATAACTGGCATATCGCCGGCCACGGACACAGCCATCAGCTGGCCCGTCGTTGCGCCAGTACTGGGCGGGGCCGTAGCGCTGGTAACGGTCGCGCTACTCGCGATTTTCTCGTTTGAAGCAGGTTGCCGCTGTTTCAGCTCGTTCTCTAACTCCTCTACGCGCGTCAGCAAGTTCTGCACCACCTCGCGCAACTGCTTGACCTCTGCCGCAGACGCGGGCGCCTGGTCATTCGCCTGCGCCCGGGCCGCCGGACACCACGCCGGCAACACAAGACAAATGCTTATCGTGAAACACAGCCGCGTATTTCGAACTGGAAAGATGCGAATCCGCACCTGACCGCCGTGCGAGTCGTGCTTGCTCATTTGAAACTTCCTCCCGGCTGGCAGAGACCTCTCCAGCTGCGGTATTGCCTCAGAGTTTTTAGCACGGATTGTTGGAAGGAGTCGTCTACGATGTGTTGGTACTGGCGGTTGAAGGATAGCCGTCCAATTTGATCTCGTACACCCGTTCTGGGCCGTCCGGTAGCTTCGCGACGGCAAGGCACTCTATCGGTTCGATGAATACCGCGCCCGTTCGTCCACCGCGAGGTAAACCCATGGCTCAGCTTCACGTGTGACCCTTGCACGAAGTCGTCTTGTCAAATCCTGAGGCTCCAGGGGTGCTCCTGAGCTTTCACTCAGGGACCTCCATCGCGCGTGATCTGACGAGCCCCTGCACTTCGGGCCGTAGCGTCGACGGGAACGATTCCGCGGCAAATCCAGTGACTAGCTCTTCCCCTACGATGTTCCCCGATCGGTTGGCTGTGACTGAGGCACCGAGACAGGTTTGTATTCTGTTGTCGGTCTTGCTGGCTTGCTCGGTGATTTCATTTCCTTTTTCTTCGGCTTTTTCTTTTCCCGAGCTCGTGCGTCACGATTGCCCATGATTCACTCCTTCCAACGATTGAACAGCTATTTTGGCATTGCCCATCCTGCCCGCTCCACTTCGAGCTAGATTGGAGGCTGGAAATGGCTTCAGAGAAAGTACCTGTATCTCCGTTCCCTTCGCAAGCGCGCTTCGGCCGGAAAGCCTTCAATCGTCGCCACACTTTGCTCTGATAACCATCCTTATCACTCAACCACTCATGTCTTGCAGTCTGAAGCACAGTCTGGATGCGCCTTAACACGACTCCTTCTCACAATTGAATTTCCATAAGGCCCGCGTCCGCTGCAAGCACGGCCGACCACGTTCAAACGGCTTTATCGAACGCGCGGAGAGCTTCCCAGCTTCCTCACAGCTCAAATAAAGCTCTAACGTTAATCAGGATATGTGCGTGATTTTTGTGAGAAGACTCGCTAGGAGTCTCTGAAGTCGATCATGACCGGCGCCGAGCGGAACCAATTCGTTGTGTAACCGACATAGAGAATGCCGACCGCGAACCATATGCCCCCGACGGCCTTTGCCAGGTTATTCAGGTTCCACCAGATCAGTCCGCAGAAGGCAAAACCAACCAACGGAAGCAAAGCATCTCGTAAGAATCGGCGCTCAGATCCGTTTCTCTTTGCAATCACCGTGAACTGCCAGAATGTCGCGAAGTTTACGCCCATGAACGCCAAGAACGCACCAAAGTTCAGCAACTCTCCGGCATGCTCATACGCATTGCCGATGTGGTACAGCAACTCCGCCCCTATAAATGCGAGACCACCAATGAGCAGGATGTTGTAAGTCGGAGTGCTGCTGCCGGGTTTGAGATACCCAAAAAACTTCTTCGGCAGCACTCCATCACGCCCCATGCCGAACAGCAGCCGCGCCGCACCGAGCGTACCCGTCAAACCACTGCCAAATGCCGCGACGATCAGGATGGCTCCATCGCATTGAAGAGGATCACTCCACCAACGCGGTTGCAGATATCCATGAAGGCGGTTTCGAGATTGGGAAACGACCGCCAATCCGGCCACACGCGCGAACCAAGATACGCCTCCACCGCGCTCGACACTCCGGCAAAAATGCACGTCAGCACCACCGCCAGCAGCACGTTGCGCTTGGGATTCTCGACATCTTCGGCCAGCGTGGTCACACCGTCGAATCCTATATAGGTGAGAGCCGCAAACGAGGTAGCGGTAAGAATTCGGTGCGAGTTAAACGTCTTGGGATCATACAGCGGCTGCAAGGAAAACAGCCCCGCCCATCCTTGGCCGCCATACAAATATTTCAGAGCCAGCACGATAAACGCAGCAACCACCACGGTCATGATCGCGAGCAACACTTTGTTCGCGTTAGCTGAGGCTTTGACCCCAATCAGATTCAGAGCCGTCATGACGCCGGCAATTAACAAAGCCCATGCGACGTATGGAACCTGATGCACATATCGCTCATGTAGCGCCGTAGAAATCCACACAGTATTGATCAGCGGCTGCAGCAGGTAATCGAGGATCATCGCCCATCCCGCAAGAAAGCCGAGATGCGGATTCAATCCCTTGCCGACATAGGTGTAGGCCGATCCCGCCGCGGGATAAAGTGCGCCCATGCGCCCATAACTGACAGCCGTGATCAACATGGCAAAGAGCGCGATCAAAATGATGGTGACGAAGTGGCCGTCCGACAGTTTCTGCGCTACTCCATACAACGGCACAGGCGCAATCGGCTGGATCAGTACGATTCCGTAAAAAATCAGATCCCAAAGCGTCAGCGTGCGACGCAGGCGCGGTACGGCAGAAGCAGCGGCAGTCGACGTTTCCATGGGAACGGCTATTGAATTATGGAAACAGCAAAGCTGTCAATATTGAAACGATTCAGAGGTCGAGACTCCGCACTAGCGGGAACCATCAAAGAGTTGGCGAATTGAGTCTCCTACTCGGAATCTCACAGTAAGTCCCGGTAAATCGGAAACTTGGGTACCGGAACCCATCGGAGCCTGTGACTTCTCGTCCCGTGCTTCGTCAATTCTAGTCCTTCACAATCTGCCGTCTCACAATCAAAGACGATGCTCAATTTCTCGTAGCGCGGGGTATAGTTTTCGATATTCTGCATATTGGAGGTCCATCCGCGCGGCGATTTGGGGATTTGGCTGAACTCGTTTCGCGACACGGACCGCAGCTTCACAACATGCTTCCACCGAAGGCCAGATTGCCGTACCGACCGCCGCCAACAGCGCTGCACCGTACGCGGCGCCTTCATCTGCTTCGATCAACTCCACCGGCATTCCATAAATGTCGGCCTGAATCTGTTGCCACACCGCAGAACGCGCGCCGCCTCCGCTCAGACGAATGGATTCGATTGGCACGCCAATTCCCCGAAACAGGGTCAGTGAGTCGCGAAGGCTAAACGCCACGCCCTCCATAATTGCCCGGATCACATGCGCTCGCGTGTGTTGTGCGGTAATTCCCACCAAAGCTCCGCGCGCATTGGGGTCTAAATGTGGCGTCCGTTCTCCCATCAGGTACGGCGCCCACAGCAACCCATCGGATCCTGGCGGCGTTTTCACAGCTTCCTCTGCCAATCGCTCATACGGGTCCCGGCCATCGTCCTTTCCTGCGCCAAACTGATCGCGGAACCACCGCAAGGAGAGTCCTGCCCCTTGAGTGACTCCCATCACATGCCAGCGACTCGGAATCGCGTGGCAGAACGTGTGGATACGTCCGTGGGGTTCGAGCACCGGTTTGCTGGTCGCGGCAAATAGGACACCCGAAGTGCCGATCGTTGCGCTAACCGCTCCAGGCTTTACGATTCCCATTCCCACAGCGCCCGCAGCCTGATCTCCCGCACCGGCCACCACCGGAATGCCCGGAGGCAATTCCGACAACCGCGCACCTTCTTCCCTCACCCGCCCGCTGACCTCCTGCGACTCGAACACTCTTGGCAAACAAGCTTGGTCGATCCGCGAAGCTTCCAGCATGGGCTTCGACCAGACGCGATGGACAACATCGAACATCAGGGTACCGGAAGCGTCCGCGACATCAATTGCCCGCTCGCCGGTCAGCCGAAAGCGTATGTAGTCCTTCGGCAGCATCAACGACCGAACGCGGGCCCAAAGTTCCGGCTCGTGCCGTTGCACCCACCAGATTTTCGGCAGTGTAAATCCCGTGAGCGCGGGATTAGCAGTCAATTCAATCAGCCGTCGCTCACCGATCTGCTTCGTTATGTCCTTGCACTCTTGTTCCGTGCGTTGATCGCACCACAGAATCGCCGGCCGCACCACTTGGTCGTTCTCGTCGAGAAGCACCAGGCCGTGCATCTGACCCGTCAGTCCAATTGCCGTTACTTTCCCCGCTCGCTTCGGGCTTTTCGCCAAACACTCCTGCGTGGCCTGGCACGCGGCTCTCCACCAATCCTCGGGCGACTGCTCCGCCCATCCAATGTGCGGCGAACTCATCGGAGCGTGTTCCGCCGTGGCGGAACTGAGCACGTGGCCGCCATTGTCGATCAGCACGGCGCGCGTTCCCCCAGTGCCAACATCAATTCCTAAGACACTCATGTCTTCGTTCTGCTTTCAGTTGGGCAATGCCCGCAACCTAACGGGCAGAGAATCGATAAATGGTGGTGGAATGGAATTCGCTTCCCGGCTTCAGTACCGTCGTTGGAAAATCGGGCTGATTGGGAGAGTCCGGGAAATGCTGCGTTTCCAGGCAGAGTGCGGCGTTTCTGGGGTACGCGATGCCGCCTTTGCCCTGGATCGAGCCGTCGAGAAAATTAGCCGTATAGAATTGCACGCCGGGTTGGGTCGTCAGCACGGTGAGGACCCGTCCGCTCGCCGGGTCGTAGACCTCAGCGGCTTCTTTCAATTCCTTGCCGCCACCGTCGATCACGAAATTATGGTCATACCCATTGTGACCAAGGCGAAGCTGCTCGTCGTTTGCGTTGATGCGCTCGCCGACCGTATGCGGCTTGGTGAAATCAAACGGCGTTCCGGCCACCGGTTTTAGCTCGCCGGTCGGAATCAGTCCCGAGTCTACAGGAGTAAAGCGGGAAGCATTCAGTTTCAACTCGTCGCCGAGAATGGTCCCATTCCCTTGGCCCGCAAGATTGAAATAAGAGTGATTGGTGAGATTCAACACCGTATCTTTGTCCGTCGTCGCGGAATAGTCGATATTTAGCTCGTTTCCCTTCAGAGTATATTTCACCGTAACCGACAAATTCCCCGGATATCCTTCCTCGCCATCTTTGCTCAGGTACTTCAGTTCCACGCCGTCGGGAATAATGTGTGCTGTCCAAAGTTGGTTGTGAAACCCATTCGGGCCGCCATGCAGCGTATTATCCCCGTCATTCTTCGTCAGTGTATATTCCTTGCCATCCAGCGAAAACTTTGCGTGCGCGATGCGGTTCGCATACCTGCCGACAATCGGGCCAAAAAACGGATTGCCCTTCGCGTGATTGGCTGCGTAGTACCCGGCAGGGTCGTTAAATCCCAAAACCACGTCTACAGCCTTGCCGGTGCGATCCGGAACCTTGATGGAAAGCACATATCCGCCGTAGTTCATCACTTGCACTTCGATCTGTTCGCTTTTGAGCGTATAAACCTCTACCGCCGAACCATCCGGCAATTTTCCGCCACTTCGCTGACTAACCTCGGTTTTCGCCACTACCGCACCTGCCATCCCTGCAAGAAGAGTTAACATTGCCACGACGTTTTTGTAGTGTGTCATGAATCCTCGCTTGCACACATTCTATGGTGACTGACGAAGTCACACAACCTGGTCGCAAGCATCGAGCAAGCCTCTATGGACACGTTTACCGCTTCTGTTTGGTCGCCGGCCGAATCTTTTCCTCACCAACGATTCCTTCTCCCTCCAGAACGCTATAGAACTTATCTGCGTCCAGATCCTTCAGCGTCTCCACCTTGCCCGAAGGCCAGTGAATTTCCAAGCTGTCGATCTTCGTCGCCTTCCCCAGGCCAAAATGCACCCGCGTATCATTCTGCGAAAGATAACTTCCTCCACTGTGGATCTCGTCCGTTTGCGTCATTCCGCCGGATACCAACTTCAGTCTCGCCCCGATCGCCATGCGGTTGCTCGTCGTCCCCGCCAGTTCGAAACTCATCCAATGATTCCCAGCGACGCCACGGTTTCTCAGAACAAGCGGCGCGCCATCAATATCATTGACCACGATATCGATCTGCCCGTCGTTGAATAGATCCCCATAGGCCAAGCCGCGCGACGCATTCGGCGCCATCAGCGCCGGCCCAGCCTGCGTGCTGGCATCGCAAAACGTCCCGTCCCGCTGGTTCATTTGCAGGAGTTTCGGCTCGCGGTACCGGACTCCCGTCGGGAGTGTATCCAGCTGCGGGTACACATGCCCGCTCACAGCGATCAAATCGAGCCAGCCATCATTGTCCAAATCCGCAAAAGCCGTTCCCCATTTCACATAGGGAAGCGATGGAACCGCCACGCCAGACTTATAGGAAACGTCCGTAAAGCTCCAATTTCCATCGTTACGGTATAGCGCGCTATATTCATCGGAAAAGTTCGTCACATAAAGCGAGGGTCGGCCCGTGTGATTGTAATCTCCCACGGCGATTCCCATTGACGCTTGTTCGGAGCCATCCTCATCCACCGCCGTCCCCGACTCCAATCCAATTTCGGAAAATCTTCCGTTCCCTTCGTTCTTATAAAGAAATTTTGGCGTCGAATCGTTGCTCACGTACGCGTCCGGCCGTCCCACATTGTTGAAATCCGCCCAGATCACCTGCATTCCGTAGTAGCCTTTGGGATCGGACACTCCGGCAGTTTTCGAAACGTCTGCAAACGTTCCATCCTTGTTGTTGTGGAACAACGAATCTCCAGCGCCTTTCAGACCTCGCGGCCCACACTGCACATCCATCCCGCGAAATTTGCAATTGGCCGCTTTCCCAAATTCCGGTAGATTGTCCAGCTGAATATCCACATAGTTCACCACGATCAAATCGAGATAACCGTCTCCGTCATAATCGCCAAACGCCGCGCCCGTCGACCATCTTCCATCCGTCACTCCTGCGGCCTTCGCCACATTTGTGAACGTCCCGTCGCCATTGTTGTGATACAGCACATTCCCGCCCAGGCACGTCACATACAAATCGGGCCAACCATCGTTGTCGTAATCTCCCACAGCTCCGCCCATGGCGAAACACGGCGTTCCCACGCCCGCTTTCTCCGTCACGTCCGTAAATGTTCCGTCATGGTTGTTGTGGTAAAGCGCGCTCCGGCTCGTCTCGCCCTTCTTCATCATCGCCACGCTTGGAGCATTTGGAAAATAAATATCCACCCAGCCGTCGCGGTCGTAATCAAACAGGATCACGCCTCCGCTCATCGACTCGACGATATACTTTTTTTCCGGCGAAAAAGTGTGCTGAAACGTAATCCCTGTCTTCACCGTAACGTCTTCCAACTGCGGAATCGATCGCCCCGCGCACACCACCACCTTTGCTCCCGGCGGCGGTGGCGATGGAGTGGGATGCCCCCCTTGCCCCATCGCGAGATGCGCAGTACAAAGCCCCAAAAGACTTGCATTGAGAAACCCACTAGCAATTCTCCGCTTCAAAATGTCACCCTTGGAAGCTTCTCTGTGGATCCGACGCATTCTCGCATGAGAAATCGGGCGCGCCGTTATCGGATTGGGGTCTAAGAGGCTGCCTCCACCCCCACCGGCCGCGATCCCACAAACGCGTAGTACACAATGTATAGATAGCAGAGCACCGGCAGCACAAACGCATGGTGCACGCCGATCCGGTCGGCAATCCAACCCTGAGCAACCGGGATGATCGCTCCGCCGACAATCGCCATAATGAGCAAACCGGATCCGTCTCCCGTTCTGGGCCCCAGCTTTGCAATCCCCAGGGTGAAAATGCTAGGAAACATGATGGAGTTAAAAAATCCGACCAGAATGATGCTCCACATCGCCGTCGGTCCAGTCGTAAGCATCGAGATCAAAACCAGCGTTGTCGTCGCCATAGCCGCTATCCCAAGCACTGTTCCTGTCTTCACCTTCTGCAGGATTGCCGATCCGATGAATCGCCCCACCATCGCCCCGCCCCAGTAGTACGCCACCAGTTTTGCGCCCTGCAATTCCGGTAGATTGCCGATCTCCGGTTGATTAAAGTAGTTGATCAGAAAACTCCCGATCGATACCTCTGCACCCACATATGTAAAAATTCCGACGCAACCTAAAATCAAGTGCCGGTATTTCCACATACTTCCCTCGTGCCGTCCATCCACGTGCCGCTCCACCGCAGGAATTGCCGGGAGTCTGAACATTCCGATCAGAACCGCAAAAACGATCAGCGCTACTCCGATCACGATGTATGGCATCTTTACTGACGCCGCCTGTTGCACCCGAAAAGCCTGCAGTGCCTGCCCGGACATGTTTGAGATGGCTTCCTTATTTTCCGCGGCCCCAAGGATCAGCAGCCCTCCGATCCACGGCCCAACCGTTGTTCCTAGAGAATTAAATGCCTGTGTCAAATTCAGCCGGCTCGAGGCCGTCTCCGGAGGGCCTAACACCGCCACGTAAGCATTCGCTGCCACCTGCAAAGCCGTGATTCCCGCCGCGAGCACCATCAACGCGCATAAAAACAATGGATAAGACGCCGCACTCGCCGCAGGCAGGAATAGAAATGCCCCGAGTGCCATCGTCAGTAGTCCTACAACCATCGTCTTCTTGTACCCGATCGCGTCAATCACTTTTGCGGACGGGATCGAAAAAATGAAATACGCGGCGAAAAAAGCAAACTGAATCAACATGACCCGTGTGTAGTTCAAGTCGAAGACGGATTTCAGATGCGGCACCAGGATGTCGTTTAGCACCGTCACGAATCCCCAGAAAAAGAACAAGACAGTTACCATCGCCAACGCTGCGGGATACCGTTCGCTGCCTCCCGTCGCCGTTGCCGCTTGCGCACTGCTCGTCGTCGTTATGGCCATCGTTCTGTTTCTCTTTCTCCGCTCTTTCGCGGCCTCGTACCCACCTCGACTCGCCCTAGATACTGCCACACTCTCCGGCAACTCAAAAGGTATCTTGATCGCCAGCCTTTCGCACGAACAATGGTATAAGTGTGTGCCGTATCGTTATTTTTCGCATGAATGTGAGGGTTGACCTGTGAATTATTCCTGCCGGATTCTTTTTACCATCGCGTTCCTCTTACTTGTGCTCGCCCCGTCGCTTCATGCTCAAAAAAACACGACGACCGTCATCTGGTCCGAACCCGGCCTTCCCTCCGCCGACAGCGCCTCCGCTTCATCCGATCAACTTTCACAGATTTTCCCGGACGCCCGCATGGTCTCCACCGATCAACTCGCTGCCGCGCTGTCCGATACCCAAACCCGCCTGCTCGTTCTGCCGCAAGGTTCCGTCATCCCCGAGCTCGCCTTCTCCGCAATTTCCGACTATCTCCACCGCGGCGGTAACCTGCTCGTCCTCGGTGGGCGCCCTTTCACCCGCGCCGCCTATCGCGACGCCTCCGGCTGGCATCTCCGCGACTACAGCACGCGCTTCTCTCGTCCCTTTCAGATCGACCAATACCAAACTACTCCCGGTTCCTCCGGCGCGGTCTTCTCTCCAAATCCCGACATTCCGATCGGTCTCCCCGCCTTTTCGTGGAAACAAGCCTTTAGCCCCATCATTCGGCTCAGCACGAACGACCTGTACAATCGTGGCGGCTCTGCCGGTTCGCTCGACATGAATCTCGATGCCCTCGTGTGGGGCGTCACCGGCGGACGCCGCCTTTCCGCTCCCCTGCTTCAAATCGATAACTTCTCTTCCGGGTTTGACGGCGGCCGTTGGATTTTTCTCGCCGCCGATCTGGGTCCCGATTTTTACTTTTCGCCTGATTCCACGAAGCTCCTCCGCGCTTTGGCCGAGCGCGCCCTACAGGGTGCCCTGCAATTCTCGGTTCGTCCCGTCCTTCCTTTATATCTGCCCGGCGAATCCGTCGAGCTCGACTCCATCGTCCATTTCGCTAACAAACCGGTTGACCCAGTTACGATTAAAGTTTCTATTTACCCGGAAGATCAACCCGCGCAAAAGCGGGTCACCACCATCTCTCTTCCCGTCTCTGAAAACACCACGCTTCCGGCGCCGCAAGGGAAAGGCCTGCAGGTCATCGAAGCGCGCCTCTTAGAAGGCGCCGTCCTCCGTGCCATCTATCATTCGGCCTTGTGGATTCGCGATGAAACCTTCCTTCGCTCTGGTCCCAAACTGGACGTCAACGCGGACTATTTCACCATCGATGGCAAGCCTCTCGCCGTCGTCGGTACCACCTACATGTCCAGCGAAGTCCAGCGCCTCTTTTTCGATCATCCCAACGTCTATGTCTGGAACAGCGATCTCTCCCTCATCCACGGCGCCGGCCTTAACATGATTCGCACCGGTTGGTGGACCGGTTGGGACAAACTCTGCGACGAATCCGGCCTCCCCTACGAACGCACCCTCCGCACACTCGAAGCCTACTTAATGACCGCGCGCAAATATAACCTTCCCGTGCAATTCAATTTCTTCGCCTTCCTCCCGGAAGTCCTCGGCGGCGCGAACCCATATCTCGACCCCGAAGCCGTCCGCAAGCAGCAAACTCTCGTCAGTTCCGTCGCGGCGCGTTTCCACGATGTCCCTTTCCTAGCCTGGGATCTCATCAATGAGCCTAGCTTCTCCAAGCAGCTCTGGCGTATGCGCCCCAACTACGATCCGGTCGAGCTCGCCGCGTGGAACGCCTGGCTCGCGCAGAAATATCCGGACCGCTCTGCACTTGCCGCTGCTTGGAATGTCCCGCCCAGCGCCGTCGCCGGCATAATTTCCCTCCCTAAGGAGGAGGAATTCGCTCCTCGCGGCATGTATGTCGGCATCAACTCCCTTCGCGTGAATGACTATGCTTTGTTTGCTCAAGAGGAATTCGCAGGCTGGGTCCGTGGCATGCGTGAGGCCATCCGCGCCGCAGGTGCGGGCGCGCCGATAACCGTTGGCCAAGATGAAGGCGGATACCTCGATCGTCTCAATCCCGCTTTCTTCGTTCCCTACGTCGACTTCACCACCAACCATTCCTGGTGGCAGAACGACTATCTCCTTTGGGATTCTCTCGTTGCCAAGCGGCCCGGCAAAGCCATGCTGATTCAGGAAACCGGTCTCCAGCGCGAACTCACCCTCGACGAAATCGCGCGTCGTACGCCGGAGCAGGAAGCCATGCTCTTCGAACGCAAATTCGCTCTTTCCTTCGTCGGCGGCTCGGGCGCCGTCGAGTGGCTCTGGAATTCCAACTCGTACATGACCGAAAGTAATGAAACACCCATTGGTGCGATCCTCCCCGACGGCACCGAAAAACCCGAAGCCACCATCCTCCGCAACATGGCCAAATTCGCCGCAGCCGCTTCTCCCTATCTGGTCAGCCCCAAACAACCCGCCATCGCCGTTGTCACTTCCCAAGCCGCGCAATACTCCGTTCAGGCCGATCTACAAATCGCCGCTCAGCAAACCGCCGTCCGCGCTCTCGGCTACGATTTGCATCAACCCAGCTACATCCTCACTGAAAATCAAATCGAAAAACTCGGTTCGCCCAAACTGGTCATTTTTCCCTCCCCGCAAGCCCTCCGCGAATCCACCTGGCAGGCCCTCCTCACCTACGTCCGAAACGGCGGCAACCTTCTTGTCACCGGCCCGGTGTCCCGCGACGAACACTGGCACCTCGTCGACCGCCTCACTCCTCTCGGTATCAAAGCCACCACCGAGCCCCTTACTTTTCGCACCGCATCCATCACCAACAGCGTTGGGCTATCGGCGGCGGCCACCATGATTCTCCTGTCTTTCAATCAGCAGGCTCAACAACTCCTCGAATACCTGCATTTCGACGATGGTCCACCAGTGCAGTATTTTCCCGTCGGTCACGGCCAGCTTTTCTGGGCCTCATATCCGATCGAACTCGCCGAGACCTCGCGCGCGTCCGCCGTCCTCTATCAGCAGGTCCTCGAACGCGTTGACATTCCGCCTTCAATCGATGCCAGTTTACTGTTCGGTGACAATGTTTTGATTAACCCGATCGATTTGCGCGACGCCGTCCTCTACGTCCTCGAAAACGAATCCGTCACAAATGCAGGCATCAGCCTGAGGGACACCGCTACCGGCGTGCGACTCAAACTCAATCTTCCATCCCAACGTGCCGCGTTGGCCCTGATCGACAAGAAAACAAAACAAATCGTCGCCAAGTACGGTTTCTAATCCCGGCCTTGGCTCTCGTCAAAACGTCTTCGTAGGGTCCGGCACTGCTAGACCCCATCTCGGCACGATTTCCACCGCCTTCCTTCGTGTGGAACTGCGCAACTCGCCGGCCACAACTACAAACCCCAATTTTCTCTTCTGCACCCCATTAACGGAATTAGCAGCCGCTCCGCTCATTCCCCATCTATAATCCCCAAACCCGTTGGTTCGGGAGCGGAGGCTGAGCATGCCGATCATTGCGCCTGCAGCCCAGTGGGATTCCTTGTTCAAAAATTTGCGCGGAACGGCGCCGGAAGCGTTCGACTCCGAGGGCCGGGTCCTCAACCTTCTCGATGGTGAGTGGAAAAACCCCGGCTTCGGCCGCCACTATGAGTCCGCCATCGACGGCCGCAGTCTCGGTCGCATTCCGATGCTCGATCTGGACTCCGCCCTCGCTGCCGTCAAATTCGCCAAATCCGAGGCCCTTTCGTGGTCCCGCGTCGATCTCGACGAGCGCCGCCGCCGCGTCAACGATTGCCTCGCCGCTCTCAAGCAACATCGCGAACTCATCGCTCTTCTTCTGATGTGGGAAATCGGCAAACCCTACGCCCAGGCCCTCACCGATATCGACCGCTGCATTTCTGGCGTCGAATGGTATGTCGAAAATATCTCCGGAATGTTGACGGTACGTGCACCCCTAGGTCTAATTTCCAACATTGCCTCGTGGAATTACCCCATGTCCGTCCTCATGCACGCGGTTCTCGTCCAGGTCCTCGCGGGCAACGCCTCAATTTCCAAAACGCCCACGGACGGCGGCCTCTATGCTCTGACTCTCACCCACGCTATCGCTCGCCGTGCCGGCTTGCCTGTCTCCCTTGTAAGCGGTTCCGGCGGCCAGCTCAGTGACGCCCTTGTCCGCAACGAATTCATTGATTGCCTCGCCTTCGTAGGCGGCAAAACCAACGGCGGCGTCATCGCCTCAACTCTCTATGACGAAAAGAAGCGCTACATGCTCGAAATGGAAGGCGTTAACACTTACGGCGTTTGGCAATTCTCCAACTGGCCGCTCCTCGCCGAACAACTTCGCAAGGGCTTCGACTATGCCAAGCAGCGCTGCACCGCCTATGTCCGCTTCATCGTTCAGCGCGAGCTCTTCCCGCAATTTCTCGAAATGTATCTACCCGTTCTCCGCTCGCTCCGCTTCGGCAATCCCGTTCTCGTCGAATCTCCGGCCGATCCTCTTCCCAAACTCGATTTCGGCCCGCTCATTAACAGCAAGAAAGTCGAAGAACTCCGCGTCCTCTACACCGAAGCCCTGGGACGTGGCGCGGTCAGCCTCTTCGAAGCCGCCGTTTCCGAAAGCATGATCTTCCCCAATCAGGATATTTCCGCCTATGTCGGCCCTGCGGCTCTTCTAAATCTGCCTCGCAACTGCCGCTTGTACCACGCGGAGCCTTTCGGGCCTGTGGACAGCATCGTTGTCGTCGACCATATCGAAGAGCTTGTCTCGGAAATGAACGTCTCCAACGGCGCGCTGGTTTCCTCCATCGCCTGTGACGATCCGCGACTGGCTCGTCGCGTTGCTTCCGAATTGCGTGCCTTCAAGGTGGGCATCAACTCTGTTCGCTCGCGCGGCGATCGTGAAGAAGTCTTCGGTGGCATCGGCCAGTCCTGGAAAGGCTGCTTCGTCGGAGGCCGCTATCTCGTCTTGGCAGTAACCTCCGGCGCCCCAGGCGAAAAGCTCTTCGGCAATTTCCCGGACTACACCCAACTCCCCGAAGAAGCCTCACCCAAAGCGTTCGCCACTGTAAGTTAACGCGATCGCGATTTATGAATCGGTTTTAGAAAGAGTTCTTCACCAGCGCGCGTCAATACATGCAACCGGTAGCTCGTTGCTTCGAGAGTCTGTGTCGCAACTCGGCTGTGGGGCGGAACGGATGGGTTTTCGGTGCGTGAAAAAGCGTTTGCGTTGCCCCGTTCGCCCGATGTTCTGTTCCTTAGCGTTGCGGCATTCGGTGCAGCCTTAATGACCCGTTCGCCCCTGCCTCCGCCTCTTTTTCTCTTCATTCGTTGCTTACGCGTGCGAAACCACTGCCTGCTTCTTCTCCACAATCTGCGCCAGGCCCGCTTCAATCACATCCAACCCTTCATCAAACTGTTCGTCTGTCACCACCAGCGGCACCAGGATCCGCATAATGTTGTTGTTCGTTCCCGCAGTGATGGTCATCAGCCCATGTTCGTAGCAGAATTTTCCCAATTCTTTTGTTTCTGTGTCCCCGGGCTGCTTCGATGCACGATCGCGTACCAACTCAATCGCGCACATGCCTCCGAGCCCCCGGACGTCCCCGATCAGTTGCCAGTTCTTCTGCCAACCATGCGCGCGCTCTTCAAATCGCTTCCCAATGGCCGTCGAGCGCGCCAACAAGCCATCCTTTTCAATCGTTTCGAGTCCCGCCAGCGCCGCCGCGCACGCAAGCGGATTGCCAGCGAACGTGCTTCCGAGTCCGCCCGGCTGCGGTGCATCCATGATTTCCGCACGGCCCGTGATCCCCGCAAGCGGCAGCCCGCCTCCCAGCGACTTCGCTGTTATGATCAGGTCTGGCTCAACGCCGTAGTGTTCAATTGCGAACATTTTCCCCGTTCGACCAATCCCCGACTGTACCTCGTCGGCGATGAATACAATTCCGTACTTCTTGCAGATGTCTTTAATGATCCCGAAAAACTCCTTTGGCGGCGCAACAAATCCTCCCTCGCCCAGCACTGGCTCGGCAATCACCGCAGCCACCGCATCCGGCGAAACTACCCGCTTGAACGTATCCTCCAGATGATGTGCGCAGAACATCTTGCAAGACGGATAGGTCAGGTTGTACGAGCACCGGTAGCAATACGCATACGGTATCCGATAAACGTCCGTGGCAAAGGGCGCGAAACCCGCCTTGTACGGATTCGTCTTGCTGGTAAGTGACATCGCCATCCACGTCCGTCCATGGAACGCGTCCTCAAAACAAATCACGCCGGGTCTTTTCGTGTACGCGCGCGCGATCTTCACCGCGTTTTCCACGCACTCCGCTCCGGTGTTCACGAAAAATGTCTTCTTTGGCCCGCTGATCGGCGCCAGCGTGTTCAATTTTTCCGCCAATGCGATATATGACTCGTACGGCGTCACACCAAAACACAAGTGCAGGAATTTTCCGATCTGCTCCCGCAGGGCCGCTTCCACGCGCGGCGCGCGATGTCCGCTGTTCAAACAGCCAATCCCGCCGGCAAAATCCAGATACCGGTTCCCGTCCACGTCTTCAATCCACGCTCCTTCGGACTTCGCAGCAAAGATCGGTGACACGAGATGCGGCCCCCGTGGAATTGCTGCTTCCCTCCGCAGCAGCAGGGCCTTCGATTTAGGTCCAGGTACTCCCGTCCGTAATTGAATCGTCTTCATGGCCTCTTCCCTTTCCAGAATTCTGCTCTCGATCAAGTTCTTCCCCACTCGCCGACGCGAGCGCTATCATTCTGAGGTGCGTCTTTTGCGACGAAGGATCTCAACGCCCAATTACATCTCGATCGCGCATACAACTGAAAACTGCAGACTAAGCTCAGTACCACCCAATCGGCGACTCATCCAGATTCACAAACACCTGCTTCGTTTCCAGATACTCCTCGAGCCCCCAAGGCCCAAGCTCTCGCCCGAACCCGGACTGCTTGTATCCTCCCCACGGTGCTTCGACATAAGTCGGCTGCATGTGATTCACCCAGATAATTCCCGCACGCATTGACTTGACCACACGAAACGCCTTAAAGATGTCTCGAGTCCAAACCGCACCAGCCAGGCCATACGGCGTGTCGTTCGCAATCTTGATCGCGTCCTCTTCGTTTTCGAACGGAATCACCGAAGCCACCGGTCCGAAAATCTCTTCCCGCGAAATCCGTGCGCTATTGTCTACGTCATAAAAAATCGTCGGTTCGACGTAATAGCCCTTGCCAAACGCCCTCGCCCGCCCGCCACCAATCGCCGTCTTCGCTTCTTTCTTCCCCAACTCCAAGTACGAACTCACGCGGTCATACTGCTCCTTGCTGACCAGCGGCCCCATCTTTGTTTCGCGTTCCAGTGGCGGTCCCAGCTTGATGCGCTTTGCCTTTTCCGTCATCGCTTCTACAAACTTCGAATAAATCTTCTTTTCCACAAGAATCCGGCTGCCTGCGCTGCACACCTCACCCTGATTGATAAATACTCCGAACAACGCTCCATCCACCGCCGCTTCCCAATCCGCATCGGCGAAGAACACATTTGGCGATTTGCCGCCCAACTCCAGCGTCACACGCTTCAGCGTATCCGCTGCGCTTTTCACGATAACTTTCCCCACCGCCGCACTTCCAGTGAACGCTATCTTGTCCACGCCCGGATGCGCCACCAGCGCCGCTCCCGTCACTTCGCCAACGCCATTAATAATGTTGACCACTCCCGGCGGCAATCCCACCTCTTCGAGATAGCTGGCGAACTCCAGCGCCGTCAGCGGGGTCTGCTCCGCCGGCTTCAGCACGCAGGTGCACCCCGCCGCAATCGCCGGCGCCAGCTTCCAGGCAGCCATCAGCAAAGGAAAATTCCACGGAATAATCTGGCCCGCCACTCCGACCGGCTCGCGCAGCGTGAAACTCAACGCGTTGGCGGGCACCGGCATCACGTTTCCTGTTACCTTATTCGCCAATCCGCCGTAGTACTCAAAACAGGTCGCCACATCTGCGATGTCAAACTCCGCCTCGACAATCGGCTTCCCGCAGTTCCGCGCTTCGATCTCCGCCAGCGTCGCCGCATTCTGTCGGATTTTCTCCGCAAGCCTGAACAGGATACGACCGCGATCCTGGGCCGTTGTCTGTGGCCACGGCCCCGAATCAAAAGCCGCCCGCGCCGCCTTTACTGCCTTATCGGTATCCGAGGCGTTGGCCGTTGCGACATTCGCAATCACTTCCTCCGTCGAAGGATCGTAGACAGGAAACGTCTCATTGGAAGAACTCCCCACCCATTGCCCGCTCACATAATTCTGGTAGCTCTTCACCGTTGGCTTCGCTGGAGTCGACATCGTTTCCCTCCAAAATCCTCGTTCCTAGACTGCCAATTTTCGAGCCGCCTTCCGGCTCCCATAAATGTAGAAGAAGAATGCCGCCATCCCAATAAACAACAGCGTCCCGCCAATCATCCAGACTTCATAGGCGAACACCGAGCGAATTTGCTGCGCCGGAAAGTACGCAACCACCATCGCAATCGCTGTCGTAACCAGACCGCTGATGCCTGCGGCGATAAGCGTAAGCCGCGAGTACTGTGCCTGCTCGAAGTTCCTGTTCAACGCGATCTTCAGAATCGCTCCAAACACATACAGAAACGGAATCAACTGCAATACAACGGCGAGGGATAGCAAAGACTGAAAACTCGCCTGAACATTTCCGGTCGATAAGAAGTTGATCACGACCAGTACGAGCGAAACGCTCGCGTGGACAATCAACGCCGCGTAGGGCGTCGCATACTTCGGGTGGATCCTACCGAGCCATGCTGGCATATACGAATCAAGCCCGGCCACAAACGGGATCCGCGCTGATCCGCCCAACCACGCCGATCCAATTCCCGCGATCGACAAACTCAACAAAAACGCAAACGGGGCCACAATCCAACTCACTCCTACTCTTGTCGCCATGTGGCTGACAGCCTGCACGATCCCCTGCAACACGCTGATACTGTTCTTGTCCACCGCCACCAGCAGGGTCAACGTCGCCCCGATGTAAAGAAAGCCAGACAGTACACCTCCCCATGCCACTGCGCCGGGAAGCGTCTTCCGTGGATTTTCGATCTCGTCGCCCATGATCGACGCCAGCTCCAGCCCCACAAGCCCAAAACAAATCACGCCAAACGAATTCAGCACAAACCGCGGATTTGCCGGAATCTGGAAATCCGACCAGTGAATGTTCGTGCCAAATTTCGCGTAGGTGATAACCCCCAACCCCATCAGCACAAACGCCGCAACAAAGGTTCCGATTCCACCCAGGTTGTTGATCCACTTCCCCACGCCTAGTCCCACCACATTCAGCACCACCAGCAGGGTCAGCAGCACCAGCGAAGCACTCAGCGCAAACGCTCGATTGTCTGCCAATCCCTCGTGACCCGCACCAAGCACGAATACGGACACGCCGACGAAATACAGCATCACCGTCGGCACATACATCATGTTGTTCACCCAGTAGCACCACCCGGACAGAAATCCATGAAAGTCTCCAAACACCTCCTTGGCCCACAAGTACACTCCGCCTTCACCCGGATAGCGACGCGCCAGCTCAATCACCGCGATTCCTTGCGGCCAGAAAAACAGGATCAGTGCAATCGTCCACAACCAGATCGTCACTCCGCCATTCGCCGCAACCGATGGCAGAACGTTCAGGTTGAATACCGCCACCACAAAAAGCAGAACGAGGTCACGCCGTCCCAGCACGCGCTTCAAATGCGGCTGTTCAGTTGCGGGAGGGGCGGAAACCGCCGCTCCCAACCTGACCTCGCTGCTCAATCCGGATCCTCCCTAGTGTCCCGCGGCCCCAACGAACTTCAGCCCGCGCTCCTTCTGGGTCTGCGCGAGCCCCGGGGCGACCTCTTCAAACACCGCCAGATGCTTGTCGATGTCGGCCTCCGTGTGCTGCACCGAAACCGTCCACTGCTCGTCCCACCAATACGGCATCGCCAGCACGCCGCGATTCACCATGCCAAACCAGAATTGCCGCCACAAATCCACATCGATTTTTGTCCAGTCCCGGTAGTTGCGGATTTCCGACGGATACAGCATCAGTGCGCCGTTGACACCAGCTTGCACCACATACGCTTCCAACCCCGCCTTCTTCAGAATCGTCCGGTAGCCTTCCGCCAGCTTCTTGCTCAGTTTATCCACGCGCACATAGTTCTCGCGTGTCAGCACTTCCCGGAACGTCGCCAATCCGGCAGCCATAGCCAACCGGTTTGTGTTGTACGTCCCTCCATGAAAGACTTTATGTTGCGAGATCAAATCCATCACCGCACGGCTCGCGCCAAACGCAGCCAACGGCACGCCTCCGCCGATCGATTTCGCCAGGGTGATAATGTCCGGCTTCACTCCAAAAAATTCGCTCGCGCCGCCCCAACACAACTTCGCTCCCGTCTTGACTTCGTCGAAGATCAACAGTGCGCCGTTCTTCGTGCAAATTTCGCGCAAGCCTTCGAGAAACCCTGGCTGCGGCATGCACAACCCGACATTCATCAAAATAGGTTCGAGAATAATCGCGGCAATCTGCCCTGGGAACTGCTTGAATCGATTCTCCACACTCGCCAAATTGTTAAACGTCGCAACCGTCACGTTATCCAGCACCGCCTGGATCACTCCAAGTCCACCGGGAACCGATTTCGGCGCATTGATGTCTCCCGCGTCCTCCACTTTCGGCTTCACGCTGACAAGCGCGGTGTCGTGCAATCCGTGGTAGGCGCCCTCAAACCGCAGAATCTTGTCCCGCCCCGTCGCCGCCCGAGCAATCCGGCAGGCGTGCATCGTCGCTTCCGTCCCACTCGACCCGAATCGCACCATCTCTACCGGATAGCGGGCGCAAATCTCCTCCGCGAGCTCCGCTTCCATTCCGTGCGGCATCCCGAACGTCGTGCCGTTCGCCAACGCCCACTGCACCGCTTTCACGACGGCCGGATGCCCATGCCCCGCCATTAACGTGCCGAAGCAAAGGTTGTGGTCGATGTACTCGTTCCCATCAATGTCCTTGATTTTGCTGGCGTGTCCTTCGGCCACAAAAATGGGGTAAGGATCATATGCGCGATAATTGCTAGCGACTCCGAGCGGAATTCGTTTCTCCGCCTTTTTATGCGCTTCCGCCGATTTCGGCGTGCGCTTTTCGTACAGAGCGATCTCCTTCTGCAGTGCTTCGTGCATTTTAAAGCTCCATCCAGGTTGGCCTTCCCGTGGCCACCTGTGGCAGGTCTGTTCCCTGCGGTCAGTGTAGAGGCGGCTTTACGCCGCCTGCTCTCAGCGAGGAAAACTTCGCGGTTTGTGCGGCAAACTGCTCTTTTATTTTACGCCTGCCGGTGAGATTCCGAAACGATTCGGTTCCGCCGAATCCCATCTCGTGTCTCACGGCAAAGGAAGGCGGTTCTTTCGAACCGCGCCCCTGACCGGCTGCAACTTCAGAACAAAAACTTGATCGCGAACTGCATGACGCGCGGATCTCTCGCCTTCAGAATTTCACCGAATGTTGAATCGGAGAAGTTTCCGTCGGGATTCTCGAACTGTGTATGGTTCCAGGTGTTGTAGAATTCCGCGCGGAATTCCGTGCCAATCTTTTCCGTCAGCGGCGTTAGCTTCGCGATTACTAGGTCGGTGTTGTTCAACGCCGGTCCGCAGCACAGCGAATGAGGCGTATTCCCAAATGTTCCGAGTTGCTGTGGGCAAGGCGAAGTTCCCGTTGGGTCGCAGAAATTACTCGCGTTGAACCAATAATTTCCCGGGGTGGTTTTGGGGTTCAGTCGCTGAAGCGGCGCCGTCGCATAAGGAGTATTCGTGGACTCAAAGAAGATGCTCGACATCAGCTCCGAATCGTTCACGTCCTGAATGCGAATCGGAAATCCGCTTTGGTACGTGATAATCGCGGATAGTTGCCATCCGTTGGCTACCTTCCCCGCGAATCCCTCCTTCTTCGGAATAGGCAATTGCCACACCGGGCTGAAAACGAACCGGTTCTTCGCATCCAACAACGATAACCCTCGCGTCGCATTCGGAAAAATCGGATTCAGCTGATTCTCGAATGACGCCCCCTGGTCAATCGCTTTGCTGAACGTATAGGACGCCTGGAACAGCAATCCGTGGGAGAAATTTTTCTCCAGTGAAATCTGCAATCCGTTGTAATTCGAATTCGCAACCGTATTCTCCGAAAAAATATTGCTGAATACCGGCACTCCATCCGCCGGACATCCCGTTCCAGAAGCAGGCGGCAGCGGATTGCAGTTTGGTGAGGAATACGGCCGCAGGCCTACCAACGTCACCGGCGTCCCACCGGCGGCTCCGACTATGGTGCAACCAGCGGGATTGTGAGAATTCCCGTATGGACACGGAATATTCGCGCCTCCCGTTCCATTGATGTACGGCATGTGGAACGTCATTCCCGCCGGAACTGTGAACGAATATGAAGAGTCTGCGCCGAAGGTCCCGCAGCTCTGACCGGGAATGCTGGCGATATCCAGGCAGGTTTGCGGATTCCCATAATCCAGGTCCTGCGACGCCAGCAGGTGGTGCGCTTGCGTCCCGACATACGCAATGCGCAGCAGCATGTCGGAAGTCAACTGCCGCTCAATCGTCAAGTTGTACTGCTCGGCGTACTGTGTCTTCAAATGCGGCTGGAATTCGCCGAAGAGCAAAATCGGCCGGAACAGGGACCAGTCCACGCAGCCCTTGGGTCCTGCGGGATCAAAACACGGCGTCGACGGCGTCTGCGTGATAATCCCTCCGCCGGCATTCGGCGCCTGCGTGCCGCTTTGAGAAAGGTAAGGCGTATTGAACAACGGGCTGGATAAGAACGCGCTAAGCCCGAATGGCGGCTCCGCGCTGAACTGTTCCAGCACCAGTTGCTCCATCGGGTTGTAAAAAATTCCATACCCTCCGCGTATCGTAGACTTACCCGGTCCGCCCGTGAGCTTCGCCAGCGGTCCATCCGTCCATCCAGGGCTGTACGCCAATCCGATTCGTGGCGCGAATGCTTTGTAGTACGTCGAAGTTAGACCACTTGGCACGCCCTTGTCCCCGGGGAACACCAATCCCGTCGGGAAGTAGGCATTATTCGCGGAGGTCGGGCCGCAATCCCCTGGTGTTGTTCCCAAACTCGCCGCACTCGAAGCCGACAACCAGCAGGGATACTGCGTCGTATTCTGTCCCGGCCGGAACGTCTGTAGCCTGTTTCCACTATCCGCATACGGTGTGTTCAGTTCCCAGCGCAATCCATAATTCAGCGTTACGTTTGGCTTGATTTTCCAGCTGTCCTGCATGAACAGGTAAAGCCCATAATTCGTGGTATTCAGACCCTGCGCGGCTCCCTGCGAATACGACGTCGGCACGCCAAGGAAATAATCCGGGTATGCATCCGCGCCTGAAGCGGTTGGAGCCAGCGAATTATTTGACCCGCCATTCTGAAACGAGAAATCTCCGTTTATGTTGTAATACAAGAATTGGTTAAACCTTTGCACGCGAAAGTCGACGCCGAACTTGATGCTGTGTGTTCCTAGCACCTTGCTGAAGTTGTCTGAAACCTGGTACGTATTTCCTGTCTGCGGCAGCTCGCCCTCGAAATTGTTTCCGATCACAAATCCTCCGGCCACGCTTACAAACGGCACGCCTTCTCGCCCAGGGATGTTTGTCGTAATCCCAGACGTCGGATTGTTCGGATCCGCAAAGCAATTCGCCGCCGGAATATATGATCCGCAAGCATCGTGCAAACTGGGGAGAATATTCACGGGATGATTCAAATCCCCCTGGCCCTCGCGGAACCAATTGAACCGTACCTCATTGACAGCGTTCGACCCTATCGTCGACGTTTCGCTCACATTCACCTGTTGCACCCGCGTCTTGAATAGCCCTCCGAAACTCGGGACATTCGCTCCTGCAGCCTGAAAATTCGAAAACGGCTGCGTCTGATCCACATCGTCGAAGTAGTAGTACGCGGTGAAGTGCTGCGTCATCGAGAAATTGTGGTCGAACCGTATCGTGAATTGATCGTCATTCTCGATCAGATTCGGCGTATATGAGACCGTTCCCGCCCCTGCCGGCGCTACATAATTCTTGTAGAGAGCGTTCGCGGTCGGATCAAAACACGCCGTGGGAACCTGTGAGTTCGGGAAAAGACTGCTGTACGCAACCGGCGTCGTCGATGTCCCGTTCGCCAAAGCCGACAACTGCGTCGCCGCCGTCGGTGCTGTCGTTCCCAACGCGCTCGCGCAGCCGGGCCGGTTATACAGCGTGCTCGCAAACGTCGGGTCGGTCACCGTTCCCTGAAACGGCCCATCCGCGGAAAAATCTCCGTTCGCCTCGCCTGTCGTTGGCAAAAACACCTGGCCCGAAGAAATACCCTGCTTGAGCCGGTTCCCTTCATAGGAACCAAAAACGAATGTCTTGTCTTTCTTGATCGGGCCGCCTAACGTGGCCCCAAATTGATTTTGTTGGTAATCCGGAACCGCTGGATCAAAAAAGCCCTTGGTGTTCAGCACTTTATTCCGGAAAAACTCATAGACGTCACCATGTATGCTGTTGGTCCCCGCTTTTGTGACCACGTTCACAATCGATCCGGAGTTGCGTCCATACTCGGCATCAAACGTATTCGTCAGAACGCGGAATTCCTCAATCGCATCCGGCGACGGCTGGATTGCAGGTCCATTCACGAAGATGTCGTTGCCATCCCCGCCGTTCACCATGTAGTTGTTCGAGCGTCCGCGGCCGCCGTTCACCGAAACGACTCCGGGGTTATCGCTGCCATAGAAAAGGTCCGCTCCCAACTGCGATTGCACGCCGGGCTGCAATTGCAACAATTGGTACGTATTCCTCGTGCTCAGCGGCAGTTCCCTCACGGATTGATCGGTCATCACCGCGCCCAATTGTGTTGTCGTCGTATCGATCACCGGCGGCGCGCCGGTCACTTCCACTGTCTCCGTCGACCCGCCCACTTGCAGCGCTATGTCCACGCTGGCTATTTCATTCAAGACCAGCACGATTCCCTTCCGCTCGTATTTCTTGAACCCCGTCCCTACAACGTCAATCTCATAACTGCCAACCGGCACTTCCAGGAATAGATACTCCCCCGTCGCCGAAGTTTGTGCTTCGCGAGACGTGTTCGTTCCTTCGTTGAGTAGAACCACCTTCGCGCCGGAGACCGCACCCCCGCTCGGGTCCGTAACCGTTCCCCGAATCCGCCCGCCGGTGCTCTGCGCTCGCCCATGGGGAGCAGCGAACAGCAGGCATACTCCCAGAAACACGGCAAGCAGTGCGCTCGAGAAACACACGACCTTAAACGGCCGTCGAGATACGGATTTCATTTGATTCACCCCTATTCCCCTGGAACCGTTTCCCCGATAACGATTCTTCGTGGTTGTAACCTGACCTCGAACCTTACTATAATCCTGCAAACTTAGAGAAAGCCAAGACCCATGTCAAGCAGAAAGAATTTGTCGTCAGCATCAGATTCTTTGCCAGTGCGGCGCCTTTTGCGCATCTCCGAAGTTGCCCGCCGCTTCGGCATTTCTTCCTCTGCTTTGCGCGCCTGGGAGGCTCTCGGGTTGGTCTCGCCGTCGCGAACCGCCAGCCGTTATCGCATGTACGCCGAAGACGATGTCCGCCTTCTTCAGCGCGCTTTGTTCCTCCGCCGCGCGCGCGGCCTCAATCCCGCCGCAATTGTGCACATTCTCAAGAAGCAGGGAATCGTTACTGCTCCCGCCGACGCACGCCAGTCGACCGGCCAGCGCTTTCGCCGTTTACGGGTAAAGCGCGGCCTCTCCCTGGCTCAAGTGGCGCGCGCCACCAAAGTCTCTGTCGGTTTTCTCAGCGCTCTCGAACGTGGCCAGATGCGCTCTTCTATCGCGACTCTCCAACGCATCGCGCGTTTCTATAAAACCAATATCCTTTCCATGTTCGAAACCAATGGAGACGCCCAGCCTCTCGTTCGCGCTTCCCAACGCAAAGTCCTCGAAACCAGTCCCAACGTCCGCATGGAGCTTCTCGCCTGGGGCAACACCGCCATGGAACCTCATCTCTTCCGCATCAAACCCGGCGGTGGCAGCGGCGAATCCTACACACACGAGGGCGAAGAATTTCTTCACGTCCTGCGCGGCGAATTCGAAATCTGGTTGCACAACCAGGGTCATTACCGCTTGAGGTCCGGCGATAGTCTCTACTTCGAAAGCTCCACACCGCATCGCTGGAAAAACCCGGGACGTTCGGAAGCTTGGATTTTGTGGGTGAATACTCCGCCCACGTTCTAATTTTCCTAGCGGATTCTGGCAAACCGAAAGAGGGTTGTTTGCTACTTCGTCGATACTTTGCTCGCGCGCTCTTCGTCGCATTGCTCTTTGGTGCCGTCGCCTCTCAATCCCAGCAGTCCGTTCGCATCGCTCCCGCAGACATTCTTATCGTTCACGCAAAAATCTACACCGTCGATGAGAAGAAACCCTGGGCGCAAAGTCTCGCGATACGCAAAGGCAAAATTGTCGCCGTGGGTTCGGATGAACAAGTTGCGCGCTTCCGCGGTATCGGAACTAAAATGATTGACGCCGGCGGCAAGCTGGTTCTCCCCACCTTCACGGACTCACACGTTCACATGGCCGACGGCGGGTTCAGCCTTACTCACGTCAGCCTCGAAGAGGCCAAAGACGTTGCCGACATTGAGAATCGCTTGCGTGCCTATGGCAGCCAGCATCGCGACGACAAATGGATACTCGGCCGCGGCTGGAACTACGCCATGTTCGCCCCGGCCACTCTTCCCAACAAGAAAGTGCTCGACCAGCTCTTTCCCGCTATTCCCGTTTTTCTCGAGTGTTACGACGGTCACACCTATTGGGCCAATTCCAAAGCTCTGGCGCTCGCGGGCATCAACAAATCCACACCCAATCCACCTAACGGCGAAATCGTTCGTGATCCCGCCACCGGCGAAGCCACTGGCGCCCTCAAGGAATCGGCGGGCGACCTGGTCGCCAAAGTCATTCCTCAACCCTCTCACGTCGACAACTTGAGCGCTTTCCGCGCCGCAATAAAATGGGCCAACCAAAATGGGATCGCTCGAGTCCACAGCGCGGGTGGAGATTTTGAGCACCTTGACGTTCTTCAGGAACTGCGCGACGACAAACAGCTCTCCGTCCGTTTGCAAGTCGCTTACAAACTTGAACCTTCCGAACTTCACCCGGAAAACATCGCGGCCATCGAAACCGCACGGAAGAAGTTTCGCGACGCGTGGATCGAGGTAAACAGCGTCAAATTTTTCCTCGACGGCGTCGTGGAATCTCACACCGCCGCCCTCCTCGACCCTTACACCGACATGCCTTCCACAAAAGGGTCCCTTTTCTGGGATCCCGAAAAATATAAATCGGCTGTCGTCGAACTGGACAAACGGGGACTTCAGCTCTACACCCATGCCATCGGCGATTACGCCGTACGCACCGCTCTCGATGCCTACGAGTTTGCCGAACAAACAAATCATTCTAAAGATCATCGCAACCGGGTCGAACACATCGAGACTGTCTCCACCGTAGATATCCCCCGCTTCGCCAAGCTCAATGTCATCGCCAGCATGCAGCCTCTCCATTCCTATCCGGACGAGGACACTCTTGATGTTTGGGCGCGCAACATCGGCCCCGATCGGGCTTCCCGCGCCTGGGTCTGGAAAACCATTGCGCAATACGGCGGCCACTATTCGTTCGGCAGCGATTGGCCCGTCGTCACTCTCAATCCATGGGAAGGAATCCAAACCGCGGTCACGCGCCAGACCAACGACGGCAAACCTCCAGGCGGTTTTGTACCTTCACAAAGATTAACTGTTGCGCAAGCCGTCGAAGGCTACACCATCGAAGCCGCCTACGCCGGCCATCGAGAAAAATCAGAAGGCTCTCTCGAAACCGGAAAAGTAGCGGACGTCATCGTCGTCGATCGCAACATCTTCGAAATCGATCCTCGCACAATCGATCAAACTAAAGTCGTCGTCACCATCGTCGGAGGCAAAATCGTCTATGAAGCCAACACCCTGTAGGGCCCGCTTTCCGAAGCGGGCCGTTGCTCTGTTCGCATCTGTCTTGCACTTGAGGAACAGAACATGATTTCAAGAAATCGCCGGCTCGCAACTTCCTTCGTTTTTCTTTCCTCTGCCCTCCTCCTCGCCTCCTGCGGCAAGCACGAACAATCCCTCAGCCTCCTCGTCTGGGAAGGCTACGCCGATCCCTCCTTTATCCGCGCCTTCGAAGAATCTCGCCATTGCAAAGTCACCGCCTCCTACATGGGCTCGAGCGACGATCTTGTCGCGAAACTCCGTGGCGGCAGCGCTTCGAACTACGACGTCATCTCCCCTTCGAGCGACGTCGCCACTTCGATCGCGCACGCCGGCCTGGCCGAACCTCTCGATCTCTCAAAAATCTCCACCTCCTCCCAACTCTCTCCAAAACTCCGCGATCTCCCTCTCGTCGAAATAAACGGCCAGACCTTCGGCGTCCCGTTTATGTGGGGTCCTAATCCTCTTCTCTATGACACCACTGCCTTCGCCCAGCCGCCGGACACCTGGGCTATCTTTTGGGACCCCCAATATAAGGGCAAAATCTCGGTCTGGGATGATCTCTCTACCTTATATATGGCCGCCCAGCTCCTCGGTTACGACAAACCCGACCCGTCCCACCTCTACAATCTCTCCGACCAGGAACTTGCCGCTGTCAAACAAAAGCTCCTCGCCCTCAAACCCAACATCCGAAAAATCTGGTCCACCGGCGGGGAACTCACCAACCTCTTCGAGAATCACGAAATCGTCACCGCCATGGGCTGGCCTCTTATTACCAACCAGCTACGCCAAGCCAATTTCCCCATCGGCGAAACCATTCCCAAAGAAAACACCACCGGCTGGATCGACCACCTCATGATCACCAAAGCCAGCCCCAACAAAGATCTCGCCTACGCCTTCCTCGAATACATGATCCAGGCGCAAACTCAGAAAAAAATCACCGACGTCACGCACTACACTCCCGCGAATCCCTCCGCCGCCCAATTCATGACCGATGCCGAGAAGAAAGGCCTGCACCTCGACAACCCGGACGCTTACATGCAACGCATCTACTTCTGGCAGGACGTTCCTCGCCGCGCGCAATACATCGAAATCTGGAACGAGGTCAAAGCCGCCCAGTGACCGCCGCAACCTCCATCCCGCTCTCTCCCGCCCATGGCGAATGCCTGCTGGACGTGCGCAATCTCGCCAAGCGCTTCGGACAACGCCAGGTCCTCAAACATATTTCCCTGCAAATCTCCTCCGGAGAATTTCTCACCCTCCTCGGCGAAAGCGGCTCTGGTAAAACCACCCTTCTCCGTCTCATCGCCGGTTTTGAAGAACCCACCTCCGGCGAAATCTGGATGAGCGGCACGCGTCTCGATAGGCTTCCGGCCTACAAACGCCGCGTCAACACCGTCTTCCAGCACTACGCCCTCTTCCCTCATCTCTCCGTCGCGGACAACGTCGCCTACGGCCTCCGCGTCACGAATGCCACCACCTCGGAAATTCCCTCTCGCGTCGACGCGGCTCTCCGCATGGTCAAAATGCAGGAATATTCCGCCGCACGCCCTTCGCGTCTCAGCGGAGGCCAACAGCAGCGCGTCGCTCTCGCTCGTGCCCTCATCAATCGCCCACAACTTCTTCTTCTCGACGAACCGCTCTCCGCGCTTGATGCAAATCTTCGCAAGCAGATGCAAAGCGAACTCAAATCCCTTCAGCGCGAAGTCGGCATCACCTTTCTCTTCGTCACCCACGATCAGGACGAAGCCATGGCTCTCTCCGATCGCATCGCTCTTCTCAAGGATGGCGCCCTCGAACAAGTCGCTTCTCCCCGCGAAATCTATGCCCGCCCTGCGACCAGCTATAGCGCTCAATTCATCGGCCAGACCAACCTCCTCCAGGCCGAAGTAAGCGGAGAGCTCGCCATTTGCGGCCGCCTGTGTTGGCCCACCAACGCGCCGAATGGCGTCACACTTTTTTCTCTTCGCCCGGAATGCATCCAACTGGCGGCAGAATCCTCGGCTGCGCCAGACGCAGTCCGCTTCCGCGCCACAATTCGCCAACAAATCTTCTCGGGCGCCGTAGAACAACTCGAAGTCGACTGCGCCGGCCAACTCTTGCGCGTCCGCATCGCAGCCCGCGGCGTCCTAAACGGCGAATACGAATTCGTCTTCAACCCATGCGAAGCAATCCCCCTACGCGAATGATCCAAAGGCCGGTTGTGTAGCGGCCGCCTTCTGAGGCGGGCGCATTTCAAAAAGGAGGCGGTCCATTTTCTTGCTGTAGGTTTACTTAGAACCAACCACTGTTATGTACTCGCGCCTCTACAAAACCTTCGTCTCCGCCCCGCCGCTCCTCTGGGTCGGCCTTTTCCTTATTCTTCCCTACGCACTGATGTTTGCTCACAGCTTCTGGCTGGTCCGCGACGGCGTCATCGTCCACCAATGGAATTTCCAAAATTACGCCAAGCTCTTTCAAAATCCGGTCTACGCCGCAGTCCTTTTCCGTACCGCCCGTATCGCCGCGAGCGTCACAGTTCTTTCACTTCTTCTCGCCTATCCCGTCGCGTACTTCATGTCCTTCCACGCCGGAGTCCGCAAAGACCTGCTCTATCAACTCGTGATCGTTCCCCTGTGGGTCAGCTATCTCGTTCGCGGCTACGCCTGGAAAACCATCCTCGGCTCGGACGGCGTCCTCAATGGCTTCCTCCAATATCTCCACATCACAAAAGAGCCGGTCAGCTTTTTCCTCTACAGTCCCTTCGCCGTAATCCTTACGCTCACGCACATTTACACGCCCTTCGTCTTCCTTCCTCTCTACGCCTCTCTCGAACACATCCCGCGCAACCTGATGGAAGCCTCTCACGATCTCGGTGCCGGTCCCCGCGCCACATTTTTCCGCGTCATCCTTCCTCTCTCGCTCCCCGGCCTTCTCGCGGGAGCAACTTTCGCCTTCGTCCTCACCCTCGGAGATTTTCTTGGCCCCATGCTTGTCGGCGGGCCCTCCAGCATCATGATCGCCAACATCGTCCAGAGCCTCTTTGGCACCGCCTACGACTGGCCGCTCGGCGCCGCCATCGCCGTTTGCATCCTCGTCCTCACCATCGCACTTCTTTTCTTTACCGAACACTTCGAAAAACGGTGGGCCTTCCGATGAGCTACGCCAGTAACAGCAAATCCGGTCGTGCTCCGCTCCTCGCCACTTTCTCGCTGCTAGTTTTCGCCTTCCTCTACCTGCCTATCCTCGTGCTCATCCTTTACTCCTTTAATCAAGGCGGTGTCGGCGGCTTTCCTCCAAAGCATTTCACGCTCCGCTGGTATCAACAATTGTTCGCCGACGGCGAAATCTGGGATTCCGTGCTAAACAGCCTTCTCGTCGCCCTCGGAGCCGTCGTTCTCTCACTCACGCTCGGCCTGCTAGCCGCTCTCGCCCTCGATCGCGCACAGTTCCCCGGTAAGTCGCTCTTCCGCCGCCTCGTCCTCCTTCCTCTGGTTCTTCCCGGCATCATCACCGGCCTCTCTCTCCTCATGTTCGTCGATCGCGTCGGCATGCAACTCAGCTTGCTTACCGTCTTTCTCGGGCACGGCACCGCGCTGATCTCCGTCGCCACCACCGAACTTTTCGCCGGCCTGCAAAAGATGGATCGCGCCCAGGAAGAAGCCTCCCTCGACCTCGGTGCCACTCCCTGGCAGACCTTCTGGCGCATCACGCTTCCCAGTCTCAAACTCTCTCTCATCGCCTCGGCTCTCCTCATCTTCACTCTCTCGATGGACGAAATCGCCGTCACCTTCTTCCTCCTCGGCCGGGACAATACCCTCCCTCTCGAAATCTGGGCTCGCCTCCGCCGCGGCATCACCCCCGAAATCAACGCCATCTCCACCCTGATCTTCGCCGCCTCCGTAATCCTGATTCTCATCTGGTACCACATTCGTGCCCGCACCATAGGCAAGGAACCACGCGAACTCACGGAACGTCTCTAATGCGATCTCTAACCACAGCCTGTCATCCCGAGCGAAGTGTTCCGGCTTTTTCTTCCGCGTCGCATGGTGGCGCGCCGGGGTACGCAGCCGAGGGATCCCTCTTTGCTCTTTGCGTCTTGCCGGCTCACTTTTGTGACGGCACCGGAGCTCGAAGCTTTGCCCTCGATCCAACGAAAGGATACGTCCAGGAATTTCTCTTCTCGGCAACTGAAAACTTATGACTAACAACTCAAAACTTCCCCGACGTGACTTCATCAAATTCGTCGTGGCCGGCTCCGTCGCCTCGGGTTGTCCCATCGACCACGCTCTGCTGGCCGATCCTCCCAGGCCTTCGACCAACGTCGAAGGCGAACACTTCGCTATCTGCCATCAGATCCGCGATGGCCACTCCTTCCCGAAGCCCGACGCCACCCGCAAAGTCGACATCGCCATCGTCGGCGGTGGCATGGCCGGACTTTCTGCCGCCTATTTCCTCCGCGGCAAAGACTGGCTCCTCCTCGAAAAAGAAGATCACTTCGGCGGCAACGCCTATCAGCAAGAATTCGCCGGCCAGCCCTACTCGACCGCCGCCGCCTACGATTTCCGCGACAGTTACAGCGATCATCTCGCCAAGGAAATCGGCCTGAATCTTCTCCCCATCGACATGCCTGACCCAACCATCGCCAATGGCGTTTACACGCCCGACACCTGGCGCACCGGCCTCCCGCATCTCCCCTATTCGAAGGAAACCATCGCCAGCTTCAAGAAATTTTCCGAGGACATTTTGAAATTCGATACTCGCAAGCAAATGCTGGAGCTGGACTCCAAGCCCTTCACCGACATCACCAGCAACTACGCTCCGGAAATTACCAAGTGGTGGGACGCTTACGGTCTCTCGAACTGGGGCGCTGTAACCGAAGACACCACCGCATTCATCGGCGTCTCCGATGCGCAATATCTGATCAAGGGCGAAGACCGCACTCGCGTGATTCTGCCAGGTGGCCTCGGGTGCATCAGCCACAAGCTCGTTGAAGTGATGAAGCCCCAATACGGCGAACGCATGCTCGGTGCCGCCACCGTCGTCTCCGTTGTTTCCGATGCAAACGAAGTGCGTGTCACCTACATGCAGGACGACAAGCTGACGACCGTTTCCGCAAAGGTCGCGCTCATGTGCACTCAAAAATTCATCACGTCTCGTCTCGTCGCTGGTCTCTCTAACGACCAAAAGCTAGCCATGCGCCGCATGCGCTATGCGCCCGTTCCATTGATCAACATGATTTTCGACAAAAGGATCTACGACCGGGGTTACGACAATTGGTGTCCCGGCAATTCCTTCACCGATTTCATCGTCGCCGACTGGACCATCCGCAATCAGCCCGGCTACAAACCGAAATACGAAATCCTCACCTTCTACTCGACTCTCCGCGAATCCGAACGTTCCACCCTTCTGGAAGAATCCGACTGTAAGAAATTCGCCGCAAAAGTCCTCAAGGATTTCCAGAAGCTCCTGCCCGAATTCAACGTCGATCCCATCGAAATCCACCTCTACCGCCGTGGCCACGCTATGATGATGGCCGTGCCCGGCCAATACACGAAAAATCGCATGATCGCCTCGCGCCCCATGGATCGGATCTTCTTCGGCAATTCCGATTCCGGCGGGCCGGAATCTTTGACCATGGAAGCAGTTCGCATCTCCCACGCCGCCGCCGAATGGGCGAATCTCGTCCTCGCCGGAAAACCCGGCGCCGCCGCCCTCGCCCACAAAGCCCTCACCGCCGTCACGTTCTGACCTGGCGCGCACGCTGCACCCTAATTGTTGTTGCTTTGTCGCACTTAACCCTTACGGCTAGAGTCGCAACTGCTTCTCCCTTTTCACGCGATACTAAACCTATGACTGCCAAGCGACTCGCCGTGCTTTGCTTCGTGTGTATGTTCTCCTGTGCCGTGCTCTTGCCGCTCTTCCCCCAGCAAAAATCGTCTTCCTTCCTGATCGTCAATGCCCAGTTGGCCGATGGCACGGGCGGCCCGCTGCACAAAGCGAACGTTCGGATTGATTTCAGCCACGTCACGGAAATCGGCGATGTCACTCCAGGAAAAGGTGAATCGGTGATCGACGCCACGGGTCTCGTTCTCGCTCCTGGCTTCATCGATATTCACAATCACTCCGAGGAAGGCATCCTCACCGATCCAATCGCCGAAACTCAAATCGCGCAGGGCATCACTTCCCTCGTCGTCGGCGCCGACGGCGATTCACCTTGGCCCATCATCAACTGGGTCCGCTCCGTTCAGCAGCTTCACACCGCTCCGAACATCAGCGTTTTCGCCGGGCATGCCACCATCCGCCAACAAGTCATGGGCAAAGACTTCAAGCGCAACGCTACCACTGAAGAAATTCAGAATATGCAACAACTCCTGAGCCGGGCCATGAACCAACAAGCCGTCGGCCTTTCCTCCGGCCTCGAATACGAAGTCGGCAGCTACTCCAACACCGACGAACTCGTCGCCCTGGCGAAAATCGCGGCCGGCTACGGCGGCATCTATATGACCCACATCCGCGACGAAGCCGACAAATCCTTCGACGCCCTCCACGAAGAAATCGCCATCGCCGAACGCGCCCACATCCCTACCGAACACTCTCACATCAAGCTCGGTACTGTCTCTGTTCAAGGCAAAACCGCCGGATACATCAATGTTATTAACGATGCCCGCAAGCGCGGCGTCGATTTCATGGCTGACTGTTATCCGTACGACGCCTGGCATTCCAATCTCAAGGTCCTCGTGCCCGACAAGCAGTACGAAAATCCGAAAAGCCTCGCCAAAGCCCTTGCCGACGTCGGCGGCGCTTCTCACGTCACCATCGTGGAATTCAAGCCCAATCCCGCCTACGTCGGGCACACCCTGGCGGATTTAGCCAAAACCTTTCACATCTCTGATGTGGATATGTTTATCCGTTTAGTCCGCGAAGGTGATTCCGCGGGCACCGAAGCCACCATCATCTGCCAATCGATGTTCGAATCGGACATCAAAGCCTTTTATGAGCAACCTTGGGTTATGGTCGCCAGCGACGGCGGCATCGGCTCCGATCATCCGCGCGGAGCCGGCACATTCCCCCGGGTACTCGGCCTCTATGTCCGCGAAAAGCACTGGCTCCCTCTGCCCGAAGCCGTTCGCAAAATGACTTCTCTGCCCGCCCAGCGGCTCGGCTGGAAAGACCGCGGCGTCATCCGCGTAGGCGCTTTCGCCGATCTCGTCCTCTTCAATCCCGACACCGTGATCGACCGCTCCACTTACACCAATCCCACAGCGCTTCCTTCGGGAATCGAGAAGGTGTTTGTGAATGGCGTTTTGGTGTGGGACAACGGTAAGCCAACCGCCGTGCGCCCCGGCCTCTTCCTCGGCCTTCACGGCGCCCCCATCGAAGTCTCAAACTAACCTTTCCGGCTCAGGTAAGCTTTGGAGTGGCGGGTCTTTAGACCGGTTCTTTCCTTCTGGAATTTTTATCAGGAGAGCGTGTCATCCTGAGCGAAGCGAAGGATTTCAAGCACCGCGTCTTGTCCCCACACTGCGACAGGCCTTCAATACTTCGGCACGCTCGCATCCACTTCGTCCGACCACGCCAGAATTCCGCCCTTCAAATTATGAATCTTCCGGAATCCCGCTTTCCTCAAAAAATCAATCGCTTCCGCCGACCGCTTTCCGCTCCGGCAATGCGCCACGATCTCCCGCGAGGAATCGAGCTCATGCACCCGCCGCGGCAATTCTCCAAGCGGAATCAAATGTCCCTGTAAATTGCAGATCTGATACTCGTGCGGTTCGCGCACATCCAGAATGAACAGGTCATCGCCTTGGTCCAGCCGCGCCTTCAACTCGCGAGGCGTAATCTCCGGCACCTTCAGGTCCGGCGCTGGCGCTTCTTCGCCGCGCACTCCGCAAAACTCGTAGTAGTCGATCAACTTATGAATCGTGCGATTCTCCCCGCACATCAGGCAGGCGGGATTCTTCCGCAACTTAAATTCGCGGAAGCCCATCTCCAGCGCATCAAACACCAATAATCGCCCCTTCAAGTTCCGGCCGCTGCCCAAAATTAGCTTGATTGTCTCCATCGCTTGGATCGACCCCACAATCCCCGGCAGCACTCCCAACACGCCGCCTTCTGCGCAAGACGGCACCAATCCGGGCGGAGGCGGCTCCGGGTACAAGCAGCGATAGCACGGCCCGTCCGGCATTCCAAAAATCGTTGCCTGCCCCTCAAACCGGAAAATCGATCCATACACGTTCGGCTTGCCGAGCAGCACGCACGCGTCATTCACCAGATATCGCGTCGGAAAATTGTCCGTCCCGTCCACGATAATGTCGAAGTCGCGAAACAGTTCCAGCGCATTCTCGCTGGTCAGCTTCATCTCAAACGCCCGCACTTCAATATCCGGATTCAGATTCGAAAGCCTCGCCCGCGCTGCCTCGCTCTTCGGCTTTCCCACATCGCTCGAACCAAATGTCACTTGCCTTTGCAAATTCGTGAAGTCCACCACATCAAAATCCACGAGCCCCAGCGTTCCCACTCCCGCGGCAGCCAGATACAACCCGAGCGGCGCTCCCAGTCCGCCCGTCCCGATCAGCAGCACTTTCGCCCTCTTCAACTTCAACTGCCCTTCCATGCCCACCTCGGGCATGATCAGGTGCCGGCTGTAACGCAAAATCTCTTCATTGCTCAATTTCTCGGCCGCAACCGCCACAGGCGCTCCTCCCGCAATCGACGGAATGATGTTGATCGTGTCTCCGTCCTTCGTCGCCGTATTCTCCTGCGACAAGTACCGGATATCCTCGCCGTTCAAATACACATTCACAAAGCTCCGCAGCTTCCCCTCCTCCGTGAACAAATGCTGCTTCAAATCCCCGAACGCCTCCGTCAGATGCCCCAACGCCTCTGCCACCGTCTTTGCCGGAAACTCTGCCGCTGCCTTCCCGTCCGCATGCACGCGCAACGGAGTCGGTATCATCACTTTCACACTCATCATTCTTCTCCTCTTGCTACTCCCTGTGGGCGACTCTCGAATCCCGATTCGCTTCTCTTTCACTCTGGAGCTTTTTTCACTCTTCTACTTCTTCACTTCCTCTGGTCTCCTCACTTCCATCTCCTCTTCCACATATCTCGCCCGGTCTTCCTGCAATCTCCACGACCTCATTTGCCCCGCGGCTCCCTTCTCCACGTTCACAATAATGTAGCTATACCACGGCCACGCATGTTCCCTGTCGTACGCACTCGGCTTGGCAGGATGATTTGGATGCGAGTGATACCACCCAACCACGTCCCATCCCCGTGCCGCGGCCTCTCTCTCCGCCGCAATCACATCTCGCGGGCTCACCGAAAACCGGTTCCGTGGCGAATCCTCGCGTCGGTTTACTAACGGAAACACGTCAAAAATCTCTCGCGGCCTTTCGTCTGCCGCGTCGCGCCCCAGCAGCGCCCCACAACACTCATACGGATACGTCTCCTTCCCATGCGTCCGAATCTTCTCCTCGCATTCCACGCCGATCCAAACTTTCTCCGTATCCGGCATCTTCACTCCTCGTCCCAAAATCGTTCGGTCAAATATTTCGCCGCTGAATCCGGAAAAACGGTCACGATTACGGCTCGCTCGCCCTTCGGAATTCCTCTGGCCAACGTAAAGCATCCGACCAACGCCGCCGCCGAACTCGGACTCACCAGCAATCCTTCCTCGCGCGCCAGCCGCTTGACCATCCGGTACGCCTCTTCCGTTCGCACCGTCAGGTTGTCATCCGCCAGCGTTTCGTCGTAAATCGCAGGACGTAGCGCGGTCGGCATGTGCTTCCAGCCCTCTAACCCATGAAATGACGAATCCGGCTGCAGGCTGATGCACCGAATCTGCGGATTCAACTCTCGTAGTCGCCGCGTCGTGCCGACAAACGTACCGCTCGTTCCGAGCCCCGCCACAAAATGCGTCAACTCTCCGACGGTCTGTGCCCAGATCTCCTCCGCGGTGGTCCGATAGTGCGCTTGCCAGTTCGCTGGATTGCTATACTGATCGGCGTAGTAATAAAGGTCAGGCTCCCCCGCCACAATTTCCCGCACACGCCGGATCGCCCCGTCCGTTCCCTCATCTCCCGGTGTTATCACCAGTTCCGCCCTATACGCCGTCAAAATGCGCTTCCGTTCCTGCGAAGCGCTCTCCGGCAGACACAATTTCACTGGATAGCCCATCGCCGCACCGACCAGCGCGTAGGCGATCCCGGTATTCCCGCTCGTCGCATCAATAATTGTTTTGCCTGGTTCGAGCCAGCCGTTGGCAATTCCGGCCTGGATCATGCTCAACGCCGGACGGTCCTTCACCGACCCGCCGGGATTAAACCACTCGGCTTTCGCGTAAAACTCTATGTTTGGAAATTCACGACCGACGTGAGGTAGGTGCAGTAGCGGGGTATTACCAATCTGCTCCAGCAAAGAGCGGCCTGCGCGCGTAGCTTGCCGTCCATCCGTTCGACCCGACGGAAGAGCCACCGTTTCGGTTTGCCTGCTTGGCGCCACCTTGCTCTCCAACAATTCCTAAATACCGCTCCGCGTTCACTTCCATTTCGAAGACACGACAACAGCCCAGCCTCCAATTAGATGCACCGGTACATCGGCTAGCTATTTGTCGCAAAGTCTTCAACGGTTCCTGTAGCGCAAGGCGGCCGAGCGGCCAGACCCTGCGACCTTTCCACCTAAAATTGTGACACAAACCCCCGCTTCTCCTAAGCCTTTTCTCTCCCGGCCTCCTGCCATGCGCTGGATGTATAATCGCCCCTGCCTTAACAGCGACCACTGCCCTCCGCATCCGAGGATCACCATGAAAAAACTCTCTCCGGCGCTTCTTCTTTGCTGTCTCGTTTTGCAGATTGCGCCCCGTACGGCCGCAGACAATTCCGAAGCGCCCGCCAAAATCGACAAGCTCGTCGCTCAATACTCCGACTGCTGTGCTTTCACCGGAACTGTCCTGGTCTCCGACCACGATAAAGTCATCTTCAAAAAAGGCTACGGCCTGGCCGACCGCGAGTGGAACATTCCTAACACTCCCGACGTGAAATTCCGTATCGGCTCCATCACCAAGCAGTTCACTTCCATGCTCGTCATGCAGCAAGTCGCCAAAGGCGCCATCAAGCTCGATGCCCACCTCTCCGACTATCTCCCCTACTATCGCAAAGACACTGGCTCCAAAATCACCATCAGCCATCTTCTCAGCCACACTTCCGGCATCCCCAGCTACACCGATGAACCCAAATTCTTCGACGACGTGTCCCGCAACTACTACCCGGTCGACGAGTTCGTGAAAAAATTCTGCAGCGGCGACCTCCAATTCGAACCCGGCTCAAAATTTCACTACGACAATTCCGGCTATTTTCTTCTCGGCGCCATCCTCGAACACGTCACCGGAAAATCCTACGAAACCCTTCTCAAGGAAAATATTCTCACCCCTCTCGGCATGCGCGATTCCGGCTATGACCACTACGCAGACATTCTTCCCAAGCGCGCCTCCGGCTATCAGCAAGCCCTGGCCGGCGTGGTCAACGCGCCCTACCTTGATATGTCACTTCCTTACGCTGCGGGCTCCCTCTATTCCACCGTCGAAGATCTCTACTTGTGGGACCAGGCGCTCTACACCGATAAACTCCTGCCCCCTGACCTCAAGCAGAAGGTCTTCACTCCCAATCTGAATAACTACGGCTACGGGTGGGATATTCGCAATATTCCCGTTGGCGAACCCGGCGCCGGCCAGACCTTAATTTCTCACGGTGGCGGCATCAACGGCTTCAACACTCTCGAGGCGCGCTACATCGCCGATCACGACCTCATCGTTATCTTCAACAACACTCCTGGCGCCAACCTCAGTGAAATGGCGAAGGGCATTCGCGCCATCCTTTATGGCCAGGAGCCTGTCACACCCAAACGTTCTCTTTCCCAAGACCTCGGCGCGACCGTCATGAATCGCGGCTCCGATGCGGCGATGGCCCAATACCGCGAATTCAAGCGCACCCGTCCGAGCGATTACGACTTCAACGAAGAAGCCCTCAACCAACTTGGCTATCGGCTTCTCCAGGAAAACCGCAACCACGACGCCATCGCCATCTTCAAGCTAAACGTCGAAGAGTATCCCAAGTCCGATAATGTCTACGACAGCCTCGCCGAGGCCTACGCCAAGGACGGCCAGAAACAACTCGCTATCGACAACTACCGCAAATCCCTCGAACTCGACCCGAAAAATCAGCACGCAATCGATCAGCTCAAGGAACTGGAACAGAAATAATCCGGTTTCAGTGAATCGTTGTTGCGTGTGGGTCACAGGTTTTTCAAGGCGTCTAGTTTAGATCTGGACGCATTCATCGTCCGCATACTTTGCCTCTCCGGCACTCGGTAAGAATTACCAAGCGCAATACACGAACTTTCGTACTAGTTCTGTGCTTTTCATCGGCCGCGTTTCCACGTCAACACCATGTTTTTATGCGCTTTAGCAGATTGGTGCTTAAGTTGCTTACTTGAATTCCGGGAGGGACCTATGCGTCGGGAACTTTCGTTTAAAACCGCGGTGTGCACGGACTACGAAAATCTCCTTTTCGCTTGCCAGGAAGCTCTCGAGAGCTGGCGCAATCGCCGCGAAGAGATTGCTTCGACCGGTTTCGCGAGCCGGAAGGCCTCCGATGAGCTTCTGCGCTTGCAGGCGAACTACGCGCGCGCCTATTCGCGCTTGGAGGCGCACGAAGAACATTGTGAACTTTGTCGTTTTGTCTCGAGGATCGGCGGCCGGAATTATTCCGCCATTTCCAGCGCCGCGCTGGAGAAGCATCGCGCGCAATAACTCAACGGAGGACAACTTGAAGTCGACCACGGAAATTCTCAATCTGATTGCCTTCCTCCTCGGCTCGCCGGACTACGCGATGCTGCACGAGCAATACTTGCGGCGTCGCCCCGCGGGAATAGACCCTCCCACGAACAAACGTCTTGCCAAAAAAGCCGCCAACTAGGGCTTCGGCTCGCTCAAGATGCCAGCGCGGGCCCTCCACTGTTAAACTGTTTTACGCTTTTACTTCTTGCTCTTCATCCGCGCCTAACCCAAATCCACTACTCGCTCGCCTTGCAACGTCCTTCTTCACTGCCTCATCTAAGATTAGGTGGTCGCTTTCGCGTCGCGCTGATCCTGCTCGCCACTTTGTCCGACGCGTGCCACTGGCGTACACTGGACTGTTGCCGCGTGCGTCTAATCCAGAGTGAGGCACCCTTGAACGATCAATCCCGCGCCATCCGGCGCAGCCGTTATTCCCCTGTTTTGCTGTCTGTGGCCTTTCTCGCCGGCCTGGCTTTCGCCGCCCAGGCGCGTCTGCTCGCCGCTGAACCCGACACGGCCGCGAAGCCTTCTCCGGTGTTTACGGCCATGAAAACTGAACTCGATCGTTCCATGAAAATCCTCGGCTCTCAGGATCCTCCGGCCTATTACATTGGCTACACGCTCACGGATTCTCAGCGCGCGACCGTTTCCGGTTCCAACGGCGCCCTGCTCCAGAGCGACGAAAATCGCAATCGCTGGCTCGAAGTTTCTGTCCGCACCGGCAGCTACGAACTCGACGACACCCATAAAATCGATGGCAAACAGGCTCCCAATGGCGGGCCTGGCATCAGTGCCCCTCTCGATGATGCTCCCGAGGTTCTTCGCCGGGCCATCTGGTTGGAAACCGACAAGCAGTATCGCGCCGCCGCCGAAGCTTTCATCAAGATCAAAACCGGCAAAGAAGTCCAGGTGCAAACCGTCGAAGCTTTAACTCCCGATTTTTCCCACGAGAAACCGCACGACTTCACCGGCCCCTGGGTCTCCCTCACTCTCGACCGTAAACCTTGGGAACAGAAAGTCCGCGACTACACGACTTATTTCCGTCAGTCTCCCTCAATCATCAATTCGATCGTCACTTTCAGCGCCTTGTCCGAAAACACCATGCAGCTCACCTCTGAAGGCACGCAACTCCAGTACGGCCAGATTCGCTATCGGCTGGAAATCTTCATCCAGGGCAAAGCGGCCGACGGCATGGACATCAACCGCTACTACAATTTTGATTGGGTCAACCCCACGGACGCACCCGACGACCAGGCCGTTCTCGCCGCTTCCGCGCAACTTCGCAAGGAGATGGAAGGCCTGGTTGTCTCTCCGCTCAACGACCCAACGGTTGGTCCCGCTCTTCTCACCGGCCGCGCTGCCGCCGTCTTCTTTCACGAAGTTTTCGGCCATCGCGCGGAAGGTCATCGCCAGAAGGACGTGAACGAGGGTCAAACCTTCGCCAAAAAAGTAAACGAACCCATTCTTCCCGACTTTCTCAGCGTCGTCGATGACCCTACGCTCAAAAAACTTGGCAAACAGGACCTCCTCGGCTACTACCAGTATGATGACGAGGGGGTCATCGGGCAGCGCACCGTTTTGGTCGATCACGGCGTGCTCAAGAATTTTGAAATGTCCCGCTCGCCGCTCAGAGGCTTCCCGAATTCCAACGGCCACGGCCGCCGCCAGATCGGCGCCACGCCCGTCTCCCGTCAAGGTAACCTCATCGTCGAAAGCAACAAGGCCGTTACCAACGATCAACTCCGCGCCAAACTCATCGAGCTCATCAAGCAGCAAAACAAACCCTACGGCCTGCTGATCGACGATATCGCCGGTGGTTTCACCTTCACCGGTCGCGGCCAGCCTCAGGCATTCCAGGTTGAGCCTCTGGTCGTCTACAAAGTCTTTCCCGATGGCCGCCCCGATGAACTCGTCCGCGGCGTCGACATCGTCGGTACTCCTCTTGCCGCGCTCACAAAAATCGTTGCCACCGGCGATACACCGGAAGTCTTCAACGGCTACTGCGGTGCTGAGTCTGGTTACGTCCCCGTTTCTGCCGCTGCTCCGGCCATCCTAACCTCTGAATTGGAAGTTCAGAAAAAACAAACGTCCACGGACCGCCCGCCCATCCTTCCGCCGCCGGCCCATGACACCGTGAAATCCGGAGGCCAACAGTAATGCGTTCACTTCGTCTCGCCGCCATTCTTTTTTCTTTCTGCGCGGCGCCTTCCATCTTTGCGTCACAAGCGCCAGCGGATGACAAGGACCATACTCTTCAGGCCATGAAGGACGAAATGGCTCGCGCCAAGTCGCGTCTTGAGCTCGCCATTCCTCCCTCGAACCAGCCTGTCCGCCCCTATTATGTCGAATACCGCCTCCTCGACGTGGATATCCGCGAAGTCGTCGGTGAATTCGGCGCTCTCCTCTCGACCGCCCACAGTAGGACTCGTCTCATGACTGTCGGCGCTCGTGTCGGGGATTACAAGCTGGACAGCTCCAATTTCATCGGTGATGAGAATTTCCGCGGCTTCATCGGCCCGTCTGGCAGCGTCGGCATCGACCGCGATTACAACTCCCTTCGTCAGGATCTCTGGATCGCCACGGACCAGGCCTTCAAGGAGGCTGTCGAAACCTATTCCCGTAAGCAGGCGTATCTGAGCAGTCTCGCTCGCCCCTCGGACATCGACGATTTCTCTCGTGTCCAGGTCGTCCAGCACGTCGACCCGCTCACGACCTCCGACTGGTCGAACCGCAACTGGGAGCAGGAAGTGCGCGACACCTCCGCCGCTTTGCGCGCGTTCCCGCAGATCTATGAGTCTCGCGTCGGCTACTACTTCGTCTACCTCACCGAATATCTCCTTACTAGCGAAGGCACCGAAGTCCGCACCAATCACTCCTACGCCGCGATCGAAGCGCCGATGAGCACACTCGCAGCCGACGGCATGCAACTGAATCATTTCTACGCCACCTACGCTCCGCGCCCCGCTGATCTTCCCTCGGTTGACGACGTCCGCAAGAACCTCAACGTCGCCGGCACGGAGCTTATGGCCATGCGCGCCGCTCCTCCCGCTTCCGATTACACCGGACCTGTACTGTTTGAATCCCGCGCCGCCGCCGCGCTGATTGCCGAGGTACTCGGCCCATCGCTTAATGGCGGCCGGCCCCCGGTTGCCTTTCAGCCTGTCGTCGATCAGTTGATGAACAGTCTCGGTGCCCGCAGCGATTGGACCGGCAAGATCGACGTGCGCGTTCTTCCTCCCTCCGTCGCTCTCATCGATGATCCTTCAGCCAAAAATTACAACGGCACTCCTCTCGTCGGCGGCTACTCGATCGACGATGAAGGTGTTCCCGGCGAAAAAGTCACTATCGTCGCCGATGGCAAGCTGAAGACGCTTCTGATGGGTCGCCGCCCGGGACAAGATTCGGACAAGTCCAACGGCCACGGCCGCTCCGGCTTTCTCAGCGAGCCTAGACCAACCATAAGCAATCTCTTCTTCACTTCATCGGAGACGGTTTCGAAAGATGACTTGAAGAAAAAATTCGTCGACGCCTGCAAGGCTGAAAAGCTGGACTACTGCTTGGTCGTCCGTCAGATGGACAACCCCACCATCAGCATCATGCACCAGGAAGATTTCAGCGATCTCCTCGCCAGTTTCGGCGGAAATGCCGCCACCGACCGCCTCCCGCTCGTCGTCTATCGGTACTTCCCTGCCGATGGCCACGAGGAGCTCGTCCGGGGCGCGCGCATCACTGGCTTTAACGCCCGCTCCTTCCGCAACATCGCCGCTATCGGCGACGACAATTACGTCTACAACTTCATGGAGAATGAAACCCAAGGCGTGGCCGGAACGGCCCTCGGAGCCTTCGGCAGTGCGCAACCTTCACAAGCCAGTTTGCCGGCCTCGGTCGTGGCCCCCTCCCTCCTCTTCGACGAAGTCGAATTTCGCGGCGCCCGTGGCGAACCGAAGCGCCTTCCCCTTATCCCCGAACCGCCCATGTCCCCTACATCAGCACAATAACGGCCCGATTCCTCTTCACAGAGGCGTTTATTCTGACCTTCGGCTACGCCTCAGCTGCGCAAGATTCTCTGATCTTGCCGCTAACCGGTCGTGCTTTTGTAGTGGCGAGTCTTTAGACCCGTTCTTCCCCCGCTCCTTCACGAATCGCGAATCACAGCTCACGAATCACTGGTAGTCTTATGCCATCATGGTCCTCACCCCGCGCCTCCATTCCGCCAAACTGGAAAAAAGGCGCGCTGCTCTCCTCAGCGTAGGGTCCGCCGCTGTCCTCCTGTGTCTCAAGACCTTCCTCGTTTGGCGCACCAGCAGCCTCGGCATTCTCTCCGAAGCACTCCATTCCGGCCTCGACCTCGTCGCCGCCATCATCACCTTTCTCTCCGTCCGCGTCTCCGATCAACCCGCCGACGAGCGCCATCCCTACGGCCATGGCAAATTTGAAAACTTCTCTGCTTTCCTCGAAACCGGGCTCCTGGTTGTCACGGCGTTCTACATCATCTATGAAGCCTTCTCCCGGCTCTTGTTCCATTCTGTCCACATCCAACCCAGTTTCACCGCCATTCTCATTCTCGGCGCGGCCCTAGCCATCGACCTCACCCGCGCCCGCGCTCTCAACAAAGTGGCACAAAAACACGCTAGTGAAGCACTCGAAGCCGACGCTCTCCATTTCTCGACCGATGTCTGGAGCACCACCGTCGTCATTATCGGCGTAGCCCTGGTCTGGGCCGGAGATACCTGGAATCTTCCCTGGCTGTCTTACGCGGACTCTCTCGCCGCTCTCGTCGTTGCCGGTGTCATTCTCTGGGTAAGCTCCCAACTCGGCCGCCGCACTCTAGACGCTCTTCTCGACGCCGTCCCCGAAGGCCTGCAGCACCAAATCTCCGATGCCATTGGCACCATGGACGGTGTGCTCCGTGTCGATCGTGTCCGCGTCCGCCGCTCCGGTAATCGCCATTTCGTCGACGCCACCGTCTCGGTCCCTCGCGCCGCGAACTTGGAACAAGTCCACGCGCTCACAGACGCTATTGAACAGCGGGTCGGCGAAATCGTCCCCGCCGACGTCGTCGTTCACACCGAACCCCGCGCTCCCGCCAACGAAGACCTGTTCGAATCCATTCGTGCCATAGCCCAGCGCATGGGCCATCCTATCCACGACATTTCTGCCACTCAACAGGACGGCAACCTTTTCGTCGAGTTGCACCTCGAAGTCGACGAAAATCTCTCGCTCGGCGAAGCACACCGCCAGGCCACCGAACTCGAAAACGCCATCACCGCTCTCGGCGACGGCAATCACAAACTCGACGTCAACATCCACATCGAGCCGCTCGGCCGGCACATCGCCACTCCCGAAATCGGCGTCGGCGAAATGCGCCAGCTCGAGCTGGCCGTCGAGGACTTCCTCAACCACATGCACCGCAGCTACGACGAGCTCCTCAGTTGCCACGATGTCCGTGTCCGCAAGGTCGAGCACCACATCCTCACCTCCTGCCACTGTGTCATGAAAAGCGATTACTCCATCACCCGCATCCACGACGTCCTGGCCGCTCTCGAAGACCTCGTCAAGGAAAAGTTCCCGCAAATCTCCCGCGTCACTATCCACCCGGAACCCCCCGACGCCTCTTGAACGGTGTGGTCGTTGCATTTGGGGGGTCCCTCGACGACGCCAAACTCGTCATCCCCGGGGGTGGTTACCCGGCCGATGCGCCGCCCGCGACTCTAAGACCAAGCAACTACTTGGCTTAGTGGCCTCCCACTGCGCCCGGCCGCTCCGACTACACTATCTGTACCCTCGCGCCATCGTCTGCCAATTTGGCTAGATACATGCTGAGGCTATTAACGCCTGAACGTCACCCTGATCGTCGGCGGACATCTATGGCGTACTACGTCCTCCATCTCCGCCGCGCGATGGCTCGAATGAGTGACATTCCCGGCTTCGAACCTGAGGTAAAATAGCGAACTCGGAAACCCATGAGCACTACACCGAACGTCATTACGGCGGAGCAGGAAAATCTGTTGCAGCGCATCAAAGGCGCTTGCGGCGCGGCATTGTTCCTAGTGATTCAGCGCTCACCTAAGTTTCTAAAGCTCTACCGCAACGAACAGTCCTGGACCTTGTTCCGCGTCGCTCTCGGCTGCTTTGGCGCGGCACTGGTGATCCTGCCCCTCAGCTTATGGCACGGCTACTATACTGCCGTGGTCGGGCTACTTTTCTTCGTGGTTTCCATCCTGCTGCCGCCCGCCGAACTCGAATCCGCCACGGACCGGAAAGCCCGCGAATTGGGCGCGCAAACCGTCGTCAGCGGTGGCGACTATCAGCCGGGAAATGCGGTTGCAACATCGGTGCAATTGTTTATTTCTCCCTCGCAAACCTGGGCAATGGACAAGCATTACGATCCGCAAGTCGTCATCACCACTGGCGAAATCGCCACGCTCGATGTCCTGCCCTGCGAAAACCACTGGCAGCTGATAGTTCGGTGGGGAGACCACAAAGCGGAATTCCTTTACAAGGGCGTCTTCGCCGAGCGCTTTGCCCGCCTCGCCGAAGAATCACTGCGCCAGGCCAGCCTAGCTGCGCAACCACCCTCGATCAAGCACCGTGCCGCAGGCGTTTAATCACACGCAACTTCGTGAACTGAAGTTTTCTTCCTCCGCCCCCTTTCTTCAATCTGTGCGAAAATAGATCCATGGCACGCGGCTGGGAGAGCAAAGACGTGGAATCTCAGGTAGAAGACAGGAAAATCGTGGCGGACAACTCGAATAACGCAAAGAAGAGTGCGGAGGACATGCAACGGGAAACGGAACGACGAGGCTTGCTTCTCTCCCGAAAGCGCATTGCCAATGATCTGGAGACGGCGACCCATCCGAATCACCGCAAATCGCTCGAAGCGGCTCTAGAGCACCTGGATAAGAAAATTGCTGAGTTGACCTGAAATTTCTGACGGTCTTGGGCCCGGCCGTTAATCCGTAAACACCACGCCGACACCTGTCGTTCCACCTTCCGCCCCAACTTCAAGTCTCACGACGTATCCCCGGAATCGCATTTCCTTCACCCCATTCGAGCCAGTCGTCTCCATCACCACCTCCAGCTCCGACTGCAACTTCGGGCTGTGCTTCAGATGGATGAGCGCGCCTTGCAACGCCAGATCGCGTATCGTGGTTTCTTCCTCAAATTTGTGCCCATCGGAGGTAAGACCCGTAACAACCGCGCGGAATTGCGCCTCGCGGCGCGTAGCGGTTCGTGATCCCGGCAAATGCGCTTGCACCGCCTGGCCCGGCGCACCGAGCGTAATCACCATTCCTTCGCTCGCGGCAAATACCCCTTCGAACTCTTCCCGCGCATCTCGCAGCAGGCCGTCCACAATGCGGTCGCTCGAATCGGGATCGTGGTGGAAAAGAACCAGGGTCTTCGCACCGGCCGCCCGTGCAACCTTCACGCCTTCTTTCCAGGACGAGTGGCCCCAGCCCTTCTTGACCGTAGCAAGCTGCGACGGAGTGAATTGCGCATCGTTCACAAAAATGTCTGCCCCCGCGGCAAGCTCGTGCAGGCTCAACTCCAGTGCCGGATCTCCTGGCTCGTTGTCTGTGGCATACACGATGGTGCCGGCGGGAGTTTCGATGCGGAAACCAAGGCAACCTTGAGGATGATTCAGGTGACGTGCAGTGACCTTGTTTTCGCCCACAAAAAAACTTTCGCCGCCTTCCAGTTCGCGGAATTTCCGTTTGGCGCTCATGGTAGAGAAGTCCACCGGGAAATAGGGCTGAGCCATCTGCGTTTCGAAGACTTGCCGTAAGGAATCGCGCCCCAGAAATTTGGAACGGAAGCTGTAGAACTGGAATTCGTTGTTCTCGACGTACAGAGGAGCAAAGAACGGTAAACCTTGGATGTGGTCCCAGTGGTAGTGCGTGACGAAAATATGCGTCTCGGCTGCGTTGCCAGAGTTTTCGGTTCTCCAGCGGTTGCCCAGCATGCGCAAGCCCGTGCCGCAATCGAGGATGAATCGCGAACCGTCCGGTGCGCGGAAATCAAGGCACGGTGTGTTTCCTCCGTACCGCCAGGTGCTGGGATCTACCGTCGGCGTCGATCCGCGAACGCCCCAGAACCTTAATTTGGCGATAGGAGAGCTCATTTCGGTCGGTTTCGCGGCCAATCACTGCGTAAAGCGGCGCATGAGACTGGTGCGGATGCACCTTTTCTGATAGTGGCAGCCGCTCTTCGAGCCGTCAACGAAATCACGGCCGGGTGTTGTCAACCATCCAACAACCGGGCTGTCGAAAGGGCTGCGGGACGGCGGCGAAGGTCGTAGAATACAGACGAATGCATATGCACGGATATGACGGGCATACCCACGGCCATTCGCATGACCATGACCACGGACATAACCACGCTCATCCAGTGATGAAGCCTTCGGTATTAGCATGGGCCATGGCCGCCACTCTGGGCCTGGTAGTCGCAGAGGTCTTCGGCGGCTTACTGGGGCATTCTGTGGCGTTGTTGAACGACGCAGTGCATAACTTGTCGGACGTCCCGGCCCTCGGCATTTCCTGGTTAGCGATGCGCTGGGCAGAACGCCCTGCGGATTCGGACAAGACATACGGATATCACCGCGCCGGCACGCTGGCGGCGTTCACCAATGCAGGTCTCCTCATCGTCTTGGCGCTTTGGTTGGGTTACGAAGCCATCGAACGCCTACGCAACCCAGTGCCGGTGGTCGAAAGCTGGATGATCTGGACTTCCGTCGCGGCGCTGGCAGTCAACGGCGGAATCACTCTTTCCCTCATCAAAGGCCTCAAGGATTTGAACCTTCGCAGCATCCTGGTCCACAACTTCGGCGACGCGCTCTCGAACATCGCAATCATCATCGGAGCGCTCCTGATGCAGTACACGCACTTGAATTGGATCGACCCCTTGCTCGGCCTCGCGATTGGCCTGCTAGTGCTGTACTCCTCAATCGGCATTTTGCGGGAATCCGCGCACATCCTGCTGGAGGGTCGGCCTCGCGGGACACGGGTCGAGGAAGTGGCGCGAGCGATCCTGACCGTCGAGCACGTTAGGGAAGTGCATGACATTCATATCTGGTCTCTCGGCGGCGAACACAACGCGCTGAGCTGCCACGCGCGGATTCCCGACATGCACATGGACAAATGTGAAGAAGTAGTCGCCGCAATTCGGAAAAGAGTAAAGGAATTCGGCATTGAGCACAGCACCGTCCAACTGGAGCGCGCCGGCCTCCCAGCCACCTCCGGCTACGTCATGCCTGAACCCATCCGGAAGAACTAGCTGCTCAGTGCGCAATTTGGGGCTTTTGTGGGACCCGACTCTTAGTCTGAGGGAAGCGAAGGGCAGAGGTCGGCTGTTAGTTGGTGGCGGGTCTCAACCTACACAAAGAAAGAGGATCTGCGCTTGCAACTCTGAAACTCTCTCACTGCTTCTCTGTTGCTTCCCCTTACCGCAACACACTCGGCGCAACATTCATAGCCACACCCGACGCCGGCAGACTCGGCAAGTTGATGGTGTTGCCGAGGTCCTCATTGGACTTTTGCGTCGCATCGAAATCCAACAAATCAAGAGCCACACTCCGGCGCGTCCCGTCTTTCGTCACGTAATGTAGCTTGTCGTTCAGAAAGCTGTATGCCACCGCGTAGAACTTGCTTCCGTCCCGCTGAACAAAAACAAACTCGGAAAGCGATTCATTGATGGGGTTCCCACTGCTCGGGCGCGAAGGCGCCATGTAGGCGGAACTCGGCTCTGTTTCCCGCGGATTTCCGTCGGCTGGCTGGTTGGCCGCTTCTTCCGGCGTGTCTGCCTGTTGTGCTTCCTGCGGCGCCGAAGAATCAACGTAATACGGCATGGGCACGTAGATTCCCCCACCGAAAACCGGCAGAACCACCCCGGTTGTCGGCGTGCACGCATTCAGGCCCGGGAAGCTCCCGTGCCGGTTGCAAGTTGCGTTTCCTGCGGTAACGGAATTGACGAACCCTCCAAGCGGCGCAGGAGAAATCGGCCGCGACGCCAAAGTTGCGGGCGTCCTTCGGTGCGGAATCGCAGGCTTCACATTGGTCGCAGCGCCTGGGTGCACAGGGTGTGCTGCCGCCGGAGGATGTCCAGGAACAGCGTGTGTGGCGGGAACTGTCGCACCAACAGATACCGGGCGCATCGCAACAGGAGGTGCCGAAACAACAACGGCAGCATGCTGCTGCGCAGAAACGACACCGGCCGAGCCGAACAAGAAAGCGACCAGAATCACTGGTTTGCGCATAAAGCGCTCCCGAAAGGCTAAGTTACTGCCCCTCTTTTCCTTGGACGTAACAGAGCCCGGAATGGATACACGAACTAGCTCTGCAGAATTGTGCTCCCAAATCGTCCGGAAAAGAAGCGCCGCCCTCAATACTTCCAGCTCATGTCCGCCCCCGCCGGAGCCGTCTCCGTCATGTGCCGCGCAATCTTCGGCATGATGCGCTGGTATAGCGTTCCATAGCTTTCCTGGTTGGAAATGTCTCCGCCACCCATATAGCAGTGCGCTTTGCCCGGACCGTACTCGAAGTCCGCGATCCGATACGGACTTCTTGGTGAGTCGAGGAACTCCTGCATCAAATGCACGGCATTGTTGAGATACCAGGTATCCATATCACCCACGGCAAAGTGCAGCTTGCCGGCAAGCTTCGGGCCGAGGGTAGCAATATCCCGTTCAAGGATATAGCGCAGATCGTAGTGCTCTTTCCAGTAGCCGGCAACTTCAGGATCAATCTCGCCCGTCGAAGGATTCCAGATCGGCTTTGGGTAGCCGTCCGAGCCAGCTGGACTGAACACCGCTTGCCAGATACCGAACTGCTCTGTCGAACGCCCGCGCGTTCCCATCACCTCTTCGCGCCGAACCGCAGGCTCCATTACTGCCATGATCTCGCCGGCGGTATTGCGCATCTCCGCGCGCGGCACTGTTCCGAACGGACCTTGCTGCCAAAAAGCGTTCTTGTCTGCGTACACGTTTAGCGCTTGGTAGGCACGAAAATCGATCGGGTCCGGGCACGCACAATAAGCGCCATTGTAGAAATCTGGATAAAAAATCTGCGAAGCCGCGGCTTCCCAGCCGCCTGTGGATCCTCCTTCGAGTGCTCGGGCCCACGGCTGCCCGATGCCCCGGAAGCGTTTTTCTACCTCCGGGATTAATTCCCGCGTGATGGCGTCGCCGTACGGCCCGACATTGGCCGAATTCACGGCGTACGAATCGTCGTAATAAGGATTGGCGTGCTGGATACCTACGATGAGCATCCGCGGCAGCCGGCCCGAAGTCCAATCCTGATAGAAGCGATTCGCGAACTGCAGGAAATGCAGCTCTTCGTCTTTGGCGTTTGCCGGCACTTTCTCCTGAAAAAATTCCCAATCCGCCTCGAAATGGCCCTGGTGCACCAGTAGCGGGTAATGCGCGGAAGGATGGTTTTCAAAATCATCGGGAAGCAGCACCGTAGCACCGAGATAGACGGGTCGTCCCCAGAACGCGGAGAGCCGCTTGCTTTGAATGCGAATGTGTTTCAGGTATTTCGTATCCTTCGCCGGCTCGATAGGAGGAATTTTTTCCGTGAGCGAGATCCGAATAGCATTGTTGGTCTGCGGATCAATGTGGATGAGCTGAGGCTTGTTCAGTAGATTGCCGGGTTTACTGAACCACTGTTGCCCTTCGCCCATATCCGGCGGCAGCTTTACGGTGTGCCCGTCGGAGCGGTGAAAAGTCTCGTAGATGTTCAGGACGACCTGCACGTAGTAGTCCCCCGGAGGAAGTTGATCAAGAGATACGATCGGGTATCCAAGCGTTTTGGAATCAATTACAGCGGCCGCGCCGGGCTTCCAGGAATCAACATCCAGGCCGAAAAATTGCGCGCTGGAGGCTTCTTCCTCGCGAAGCTGGTAGCGAGGCTCGCTGGATTTGTCGGTAGAAATCCCGAGCATGATATGCCCGTCGAGAGCTTCCGCGCGCAACGAATCGGGAAACGTAATCTCAAATCGAAACTTGGAAGGGGCCGATTGTGCAACCGCAAGACCCGGTAGACAAAGGAATATGCAATAAAGGCAAAATCTGAACACGCAGTTCAAAACCTCCTCCGGTGTGCGATTGGACAGCATACAACAGCAGGCGCGCGCTGTTCGTGTAAACTGAAGATCATCCGAAACAGAAACTTCAAAGCGCCGACTTCCTAATTCTGAACTCGAGGTTCACGAGATGACGCCAGCGCACCAAGAGCTTCTCAAGGAGTTCCAAAACTTTGCCCTGCGCGCTCCCTCCATTCCGGCCCTTATGGAACACGTTTCGAAGCGCCTTCACGAAAAAATGACCCGCTACAACTGGGTGGGTTTTTATCTCGTCGACCCCGCCGATGCCAACTACCTCATCGTCGGCCCATTTACGGGCAGCTTCACTCCCAACGCCCGCTTTGCTCTAAACGTCGGCCTTTGCGGAGCCGCCGCCACAAGCGGCCGGGTCGTGGTCGTCCCCGAGGTCTCCGCCGATCCCCGCTATCTCGCCGGATCGTCGCTGGTAAAGTCCGAAATCGTCGTCCCCATTTACGCCAATAAAAAACTCGCCGCAGAACTCGACATCGAAAGCTATTTCGCCGATGCCTTTCCCATGCCGGAGCAGCAATTCATCGAATCCTGCGCCAAAGTCGTCGCCAACTTCTTGAGTAAAAACGAACCCTCAAAACCCGTCTTGTCATCCTGAGGAGCGTCCGTTTTTGCTCGACGAAGGATCTCAATTTATCAACCGCAGGGCGGTTACCTGCGTCGGCGTCGGCAGGGCAGGACTTCAGTCATGCCGTTTTTCGCCCGATCTCGACGGGCTTCCGCCCCCGGAGGGATGTCATTGTTCTATTCCGGCTCTCCCTTTCTACACCCCGGCGCCCGTCCTGGCCGCGCCGGCAGCTGCGGAGCACGCAGTTGCACTTCCAACCGCGCATTATCCGAACGCATCCCGACCGGTCCGTCGAAGGAAAGCGCATCCCCACCAACCGACCCTTCCCATACCAGCGTGTTGTCCGCAAAAACTTTCAGTTCGTCTCCCTTCATCTCCGCGTGTAGGTCATGTGTATCCCCGGAACGCAACCCAGGCACCGGCGTGCTTCGCCGCGGCTTGATATTGCGGTATCCGCGGTTGCCGCATTCCGTGCTGGTGTGCTGCCCCGCATTGCTCTTGACGGAAACCACCAGCTTCGATTCCGGCTCGATCCGCCACATTGCATAGACCAGATTGCACGCGTCCTGCGCGCGCAGTTTCAATCCAAATTGTCGCCGCAATTCCCCCGATCCAAGCCGCGCCTCATTCCCCGTCGACCCCAGATAAGTAAACTGTACATCGACCTCCGGCGGTGTGAACGCGTTCACATACGCGCGCATCTTCGGAACCACTACGGACAAGCGCCCGCCGGGAAGCTCATCTACAGCGCCTTCCGTAACGCAAAGGTCAGCGCGCGAGACGGTCACGAGTTTCGTAGCCGGCGAACGTGGCGCGGCCGCCTGAACTGACATCATGGCCAGAAAGAAAAAAGTGGCAGGAATGGAAGAGGTTCGTTTGAGCATCCAAATCCTCCGTGAGGCGTGCGGTTACAACGAGAGACCTCGTCCCACTCCTCGCAGCAAACCGTAGCCTGTCATTGTGAGGAGCGCTTTTCAGACGAGTGATCTCAACGTCCACTACAACGCGAATCCAATCCGCAACCCTACCCTCACTTCGCTTTTTGCCGCGAGATCCACTTGTCCGTCCGAGCCTCCAGCATATCGAGCGGCAGCGTTCCACCATCAAGAATCTCATCATGAAACGTCCGCACGTCGAACTTGCGCCCAAGTTCCTTCTCTGCGCGTTCGCGAAGCTCCCGAATCTTCAGTTGCCCTAGCTTGTAACTTAGAGCCTGCGCAGGCCATGAAATATACCGGTCGGTTTCCGTTTGGATACTGGGCTCGTCGATGGCGCCGGATCTACGAAAGAATTCGACTACCTGATCGCGCGTCCATCCTTTGGAGTGAATCCCCGTGTCGATCACCAGCCGAACAGCGCGAAACAACTCCGAAGACAGCCGACCGTAGTCCGACACCGGATCCTGATAGAATCCAACTTCCTTGCCCAGTTGCTCAGCGTAAAGCCCCCAGCCTTCCGTATACGCGTTGAATCCCAAGGAGTGCAGCCTGAATTTCGGCAATCCCGTGAGCTGCTGTTGAACGGAATGTTGCAGATGATGCCCCGGAATGCCTTCGTGATAGGCAATCGCTTCGTCGTTGACGAGCGACCGCTCCGCGAAGCGCGAAGTAGCCACGACGACCCGGCCGGGCCGCTTGCCGTCGGGAGTTCCAATTATGTAGTGAGTCGCCGCCGCGGCGTCGAACGCCGGAATCGCCTCAACCGTCACTGGAGATCTCGGTAGCAGCGTGAAAAGCTGCGGTAGCTTCGGCTCCATCTGCACAATATAACGGCGGAAGTCATCCAGGATTTGTTCTGCGGAAGTCGGAATATACTTTGGATTGGTCTTCAACGCTGCGCGAAAAGCGGCAAGGTCCGCGAAACCCTCCCTTTTGGCGATGGCACTCATTTCGCCCTCAATGCGCTCGATTTCGCGCAACCCAAGCCCGTGGATCTCGTCGGGCGTCATGTGCGTCGTAGTTCGCGCGTAAATATCATTCTTGTAGCGTTTCTCGCCATTCGGCAACGACATGATGGCAAGCGCAGTGCGCCCATGCGGCGCGTATTCGGTTCGAACGAATTCCGCAAACGCCTGGTACGCGGGAATCACATCGCCGTTAACGGTGGCCGTAATTTCTTGCGTAAGCCGCTTTTGCTCTGCCATCGGGATCTCGGCCGGATATTTCTTGGTAGGCAGCAAGAACGGATCTGCATCGATGATCCGTTGGCATTGAGCCGGGAGCTTTTCGAGCAGGAATCGCACCGGCATTAGATTGTCCTTCACGCCCGCGCGCAGCACCTCCTCGGTCTGCGTGAGCACGCGAGGTATCTGGTGAAGCCGCGCGACGTAGTCTTCATAGTGCTTCACCGAATCGAACGGCACCGAAAGGGGCATGTCTGCGAGCGAGGTATGGATGCCGTTTTGCTGGTTGGTGGGCATCTCATATTCCTTCAGGTCGAAGTCCGCGATCCGCTGCTCAAGCACACGCATCATCAGGTCATGCGAAAGCTGATCCTGGTCCGAAAATCCATTGGTTGGGATCGCTTTCAGACGGGTTAAGAAGTCGCGGTCCCTCCCGTTGCGCCGCGCGATGGCCGCCAGTGAATCGTCGGAGAGCTTGTCGTTGTAGCGGTAATCGCCGAAGGCCGTCGCGCGCAGTGGAAACTCGCGGAGGTCAGACTCGTACTGCTCATCGAACAAGGCGTTCTGCGCCGCCCGCCGATCGGCAGCAGGTTTGAGGTTCTGAGCGAAGGCGGGCCCAATCAGAACCAGCAAAAAAACGATGTTCTTGGACCAGCGCATGCGTAGGAGAGTAGCAAAAGGAGCAAGTTCGCTGGAAGCGGAAACCGCCGCGGCCGGTTTGACTGGGTTCGTTGCTGCTCAAGCGACATCAGTGCGGAAGCGCCAATAAACGCAGTAACGCTGGTCGAACAGACGATAGAAGGGACTGAGCGTAACGTCATCCGGGCGCCCCGCGCCCATGGTGCGAAAAGTGAGCGATTTATCCTTGGTACTGACCGTTTGAATCCATTTTTCCAGCGCGTTCCTGTCGCCGGCGAGTTCGGGCACCGTGATGGCTGGGAAACCCCCGTGCAGAACTTTGTCGTCGGAATAAATGCGCTTGGGGTCGAGATCCTGAGTGCCGAGTTCACCGGCAAGGACCATCGGCCCATACATAATCGCGGCGAGGTTCGTGTCATCGGGAATGCCCTGTAAATGCAAGCGCATGGGAAACTTCACTTCCACTTGATCGCCATTTCTCCATGTGCGTTCGATTTTCACGTAACTCGAAGGTTTCAGCTTTTCGCTTGGAGCAAAGGCCTTGCCGTTCATCGTCACGCTGGCGTTCTCCGCCCAATAAGGAATGCGCACGTTCAACGCAAACTCGGCGGGCGCTTTCGTCTGAATAATCAGGCGCGTTCTAGCTTCCTCGGGGAACCGCGTTTCCTGCCGGATAACGACACCCTTTTCGCGCCACTTCACTTCGGAAGCGAAGAACAGGTTTACCCACAATGCCTGCGCATTATGAAAATAAAAACCCTCGCCGAGCTTCGAGAAATTTTCCAGACCCGTCCCGCAACAACAGAAGAATCCTTCGTGCGGCACGAAGTGAACTTTCCACTGGCCGGGTTGCATCCCGAGGTAATAAAGAGGCGAGCCTTCCGCCGGATTCGGCGTGGCGAGAATGTGGTTCAGAAATGCGCGTTCGTAATAGTCGGCGTATTGCGGCTCGGTCTGCCAACTGAACAAATGGTTGGTCAGCTTAAGCATGTTATAGGTGTTGCAGGTCTCCTCTGTGAGGTCCGTGAGTTCGGAGGCGAGCACGTCCGGCGGCGTGCGGAAATGTTCACTGATGCTGTTGCCACCGGCAACATAGCTCCGGTGCAGCGCAACCTGTTGCCAGAAGAAAAGCGCGGCATCGCGATAGTACGGATCGCCGGTCAGCTCGTATTCGCGAGCGGCTCCGATGAACTTGGGTATCTGCGTATTGGCGTGAAGGCCCGTGAGCGTATCGCGCCCCTGCGCGGCGGGATCCATCACCATGTGATGGTCGAAGCGTTTCGCAACCACAAGATAACGGGGATTCCCGGTGACAGCGGAGAGATTCGCCAGCACTTCGTTCATCCCGCCAAATTCGGTTTGCAGTGTGCGCTGCATCTGTTCTTCGGGGAGCCGTCCGGTGCGCCAGTCCGTCCAAGCCGCCATGCCTTCGAGAACCTGAAGCGCCTGCACGTTCTGGCAGTACTCGTGAAAATCGAGCAAGCCAGCCATGATTTTATGCAGCGCATACCAGAGGACAGCCGCTGGACGGCCTTGTTCGAGGTTGTCAAAGTCCGATTCGGGGAACGCCGAAAGATAACCCCTGTCGCCGAGCTTCGTCTGGCATTTTGCGAGCTCCGCCACCATGGCGTCGCCCTTAGCCTTGATGCCCGCATCGCCGGTTGAGGCATACATCTGGCCGGCGGCGGAAAGAAAATGGCCAACGTAATGACCGCGCCATCCGTTCGTGGGCGATTCACGATTGTACAGCGGCTCAGCGGACGACGGCAGTCCGGCATTCACGCGGAAGTTATGCAGCAGGCGGTCCGAATCTAGCGAGAGCATATCGTTCCGTGTTTGCTCGCGCATCCGCAGCAAGTCCCGGTCAAGAATCTTCACATCCTCCAGACCGAACAAAACCGCCGCCCTCAAGGTAGGGGGTGACTGCTTGCCCGAATCGTTCAAGCCGGCCGGATGCAGCGTGTCATGCGCCAAGGCCCCGCCGCCGTACGTCGGCTCGATCGCTCTGCCGGCCGCCCCAGTAGCAGCAAGCGCCGTGCCTCCGTAGACCATCCGGCGCAGAAAATCTCGTCTGATCATGAAAGCATCCTTTCACCGACCGACCGGAGGTCTGGCCAGATCGCTCGCCCTTTCCGGCGAGTATACCCTTTGGGCATAACTGTAGCCGGGCGAACCGAGCGACACCGTCGCTTTCCTGTTCCCGGCGTGTTGTGCTATAACCGGAGGGCTGTGAAACAGGATGGAAAGCAGGAGATAACCCCAGGGGCATCGTGGGGCGCGGTTGTTACAGAGTCGCCGGCGGGTACGCTCACGGCGGGCACATTAGCAGCCGGAGCACACGACGATCCGTCCCGTTATTGTCCGGTTTGTTCGCAGCGGCTCGAGTCCCGGCGCTGCAAGCTGGTCTGCAACGTCTGCGGGTACTACATGTCCTGCGCGGACTATTATTAACGCCAAGCGGTTGCAGTCCATCAGGGCAAAAAAGACTGCTTTGCGGAAGACACCAAAAACAGATATGCTTCGCGGTTCCGGCCCGGGTTGCCGCCGGATCCGTATTCGATGAGGAGGAACTAAACGTGGCATTAAAGATTACAACTCGCGAAGTCGACGGCGTCACGGTGGCGGCGTTGGATGGCCGGATCGTGCTCGGTGAAGAAAGCAACGCGCTCCGCGAAAAAATCAAATCGCTGGTGGCCGAAGGAAAAAAGAAAGTCGTCCTGAACATGGACAACATCACGTTCATCGACAGCGCGGGTCTCGGCACGCTCGTCGCGTCGCACCATAGCGCGAAGGCCCAGGGCGCTGCGTTAAAGCTCTGCCATCTCGGCACCAAGTTCCAGGAAGTGCTCCAGATCACCAAGCTGATGACTATCTTCGACGTCTACAACACGGAAGCCGAAGCGGTTGCCAGCTTCTCCAAGTAACCTGGCACTTTTCCCCATACATTGGTGAACCAAGGGCAGGGATTCTCCCTGCCCTTTTTTATTCCGGGATACGATACATCGTGATGCCGCTCAGTAGCTTGGGATAAAAATCCGTGGACTTTTGCGGCATCACTTCACCAGCCGTTGCTACGCGCACAACCAAGTCGACATCCACCGGATTGAGCAGAAAAGCGATCTGCGCCTTGCCCTGATCGACGGCTTCAAGCGTCGCCGGCGCTTCGCGCTCGTAGGACAGATTGGCCTCGGAGGCCACGGCGTCGGGGGTTATGCCCAACGCCGGCTCCAGAATTCCTTGGTGCAGCAGCACCACGTCCAGTTCGCGCTGCAACGCCGAAAGACCGGGAAGAATCTGGCTGAGGTCCGCCCCGGACCGCAGAGTCAAAATGTAAAATGCAGGCTTTTCACCTTGCGCCGGCGCGGGATAGACACCGATCGCGCGTTGTAATTTTGCACCTGAAAGCTGTTTTAGAAACTTGGCTGTCGCCTCCTTGCGTTGCTGCAAACCGTCGAAGGAAATCACCTCTGTCGCGAACCAAGGCTCAAGATAGCGGCGCACCGAACTCCACGAAAAGCCGCGCAAGTTGGCGACGAAACGGTGAGTTGGAAGAATCGTCAGCCCTTCACTTTGCGTGTTGATGAAAGTCATCATCGAAAATTCATACGGCGCGTGAGGAATCAGCTTCCCCACGCGACTCCGGTTTTCATTTCGGAAATTCAGAGAAGTCTCATAGCGATGGTGGCCATCCGCGATCACCAGTTTCTGCACCGCCATGGAATTCTCGATCGAAGAAATCCGATGCGCCTCGTCGACCGCCCAGAGACGATGTACGACGCCGTACTCATCCGTCAATTCCGTCACCGGAGGCTGAGAAGACTGCACCTCCTCGAGGATCGTGTCCACTTGCCGGTGCGGCTCGGAATACAGCATGAAGAGCTGCCCGGTATGCGTGCGTGTGTGCCGCAGCAGTTCCAGTCGATCGGCCTTCGGCCCCGACAAGGTATGCTCGTGCCGGAAAATCACTCCCGCGGAATAGTCCTCGAGCTTGCCAAGCCCGATGAAACCACGCCGCGTGCGCCGTACTGATGTTCCCGGCACCTCGTATTCCTGCGTGTAAGCATAGAAAGCCGGCGTGGGATCCTGCTGCACGACATTTTCGGCAATCCATCGATTCAGGCTGCCTGCCGCGCGCGTGTAGACGTTGTCTTGAGGGGTTTCGTCCTTGTGAACGCGCCCCTTTTCGACGGCAATCAAATTGTGAGGATTCGCCGCATAGTATTTTTCCTGCATGGCCGGTGAGATCTTGTCGTAGGGCTGCGTCAGCACCTTTTCAGACGCAGCAAGATTCGGATTGTACCGGTACGCACGGAAGGGTTGCACCAGGGCCATGAGGTTCGACGTCTCCAGAATAAATTTCCGCCGTCCAGGCAGTCTTCTAGTGTACGCGATGTTCCCGCGAAGTGAAAAAGTGTTGATCGCCCATTACAATGAGAGTTCTATGATCACGGGAAAGAACGGATCCGTTCGAGCATTCATCTTCGACCTGGACGGAACGCTCCTCGACACCAAGCTGGACTTAGTGAATTCCGTAAACGCCATGCTCCGCGAAACCGGCCGCCCAGAGCAGCCTACCGAATTAGTCGCAAGCGGCGTCGGTTACGGCGCACCCCAATTGATCGCACGCGTCCTCGGCCCAAACGCGAGTGAACAACAGCGGTCTGAAGGGCTTGCGGTATTCCTGAAACATTATGGTAAGCAAAAGCTCAACCTGACCCGCCCGTATCCGGGAGTGCTCGAGGGGCTGCGCGCCCTGGCCGGTTATCCGCTCGCAGTGCTAACAAATAAGCCGACAAAGCTAAGCGTGGAAATATTGGACGGCCTGGGCTTGGCGCATCTCTTCCGCGCCATCTACGGCGGCGATAGCTTTGAACAGAAAAAGCCCGACCCGGCTGGCGCCTTGTCCATCGTAAAAGAGTTTGCGTGTGAGCCACCAAACGCCGCCATGGTCGGCGACTCCGACGTCGACATCCAGACTGCCCGAAACGCCGGTATGCTTGCCATCGCGGTCAAATACGGCTTTGGCCAGCACAACTCTCGACTATGCCCCGCCGACCTCTACGTGGAGGCGCTTACCGAGCTGGCGCCGCTGGCTGGCTACCGGAGCCTGTGAGTTCAAGTCAGCCTCTGGCAAGTTCAGCGGACGGGCGGACCGCGCCTTGACCGCTTCGCTCAAATCCAAGACATATACCGCTTGGCGGCGGGTGAGGACTAAGAGGCGCCGTCCATCGTTCGAGAACTGCGTGTAGGCAATCCCTTCTCGAAATTGTTGTTACTCAAGTTTCGCGCCCGTCACCAGGTCGTAGAGCGCAAGGTTCAGAGAAGTGTCCACAAATCGACGTAAAAAACGCCGCAAACGCGAGCTGTCCAAAAAGCAAAGCCGGGCCTTGCGTTTCGTCAGCGCGGTTTGTCAGACTCACCGCGTGCTCATTGGTCTGTTTCCTGAACTGGATGCGCCCGGCGGAGTGCAACGAGCCGGCCGCCACATGGCGTCTGTGCTGACCGAATTCGCAGCTTCGAAAAAAATGGAATACCGACTGCTCAGCCTAAACGACACGCAAGAGCTGCACCGCATGCGCATGAATGACCGCGAATTCGTCTTCACCGGTACAGCGCGCGGGAAAGCGGCATTTGCCGTCGCAGCGATGAAAGCGGCGCGTCGGCGGGCAAAACTGGTGCTCGTAGCGCATCCAAATCTCGCCCCAATCGTGCGATCGATGAACCTTGTGGCGCCTCGAATGAAAAGCATAGTCTGCACGCACGGCATCGAAGTCTGGGAGCCGCTGTCGCGCATGAGGCGCCGTGCCCTGCAGCGCGCCTCGTTGGTGCTCGCCCCAAGCCGCGCCACGGCGGACTACATAGTCTCCCTTCAGGGAGTACCTCGCGACAACGTCCGCGTCTTGCACTGGGGCCTCGACCCCGGTTTCGAAACAAGAGTCGCCGCCACTTCCGACCTGCGCTTGCCTGCGGAATTTCCTCCGGGTCGCGTGGTTCTGACCGTCGGCCGCTGGCTCGGCACCGAGCGCTACAAAGGAATGGATACCCTGATTCAAGCGATGCCCCGCCTGTTGCTCCGCTGGCCAGATCTCCAGTTGGTGATGGTCGGCACTGGCGACGATAAGGAATGGCTCGTCAATCTCACGCGCGACAGCGGCGTGCAGCGCCACATCCATTTTCTGAGCGATGTCACCTTTGGAGAGCTTTCCGCCTGCTACGCCGCTGCGGAACTGTTCGCCCTCCCAAGCCGCGGCGAAGGGTTTGGCTTTGTCTATCTCGAAGCGATGGCGCACGGAAAACCCGTGATCGGCGGCGCCCACGGCGGAGCACCCGAAGTCATCCAGGACGGCGTCACCGGATACCTCGTGCAGCATGGAGACACCGTGCAACTCGTCACCTCTATCGATGCGCTTCTCTCCAATCCAGAATTAGCTCGCCAAATGGGCGCGCGCGGCCGCGAGCGCGTCGAGAAGGAATTCCGCTTCCCGGTCTTCGTCAAAGCCTTCAAGAAAATCCTCCGCGAACTATGCGAATCCTGAACGTCACGCAGAGCTACGCCCCCTTTTTCGAATTCGGTGGGCCACCGGTAAAGGTGAAAGCGCTCGCCGAAGGAATGGCGCGACGAGGCCACGAGGTCGCGGTGCTGACCGCCGACTGGGGACTGGAACTGCGATTGAAAACCGCATCGGACGAGCCAAAAACGGAGACCAGCCCATTTGGACGCCGAAGAAAGTTTAATGGTGTAACCACGATCTACCTGGCGAACTGGTTTCACTATCGAGCAGCAAGCTGGAATCCAGCATTGGGTCGTTACTTGCGCGCGCGATTGAGTGACTTTGAGGTCGTGCACATCTTCGGGCTATACGACCTCCTCGGCCCTCGCGTCGCAAAGCAGTGCCGCGCGCGAAAAATTCCTTACGTCGTCGAGCCCATCGGAATGTTTGTCCCGATTGTGCGGAATCTTTGGTTAAAGCGTCAGTATCATCGTCTCCTGGGTCGTGAACTGCTCGACGGCGCGTCGGCTATCATCGTGACCTCCGATCAGGAAAGAGACGAGGTTCTCGCGGGTGGCTTTCCTGCAAACAAAGTCCTGCTGCGCCGGAACGGAGTAGACGTGCCCGCGACGTTACCGCAGCGCGGGGTTTTCCGCGATGCTCTCAAAATTTCCCCCGACGACCGGCTGATTCTGTTTCTTGGCCGCTTGTCGCAGAAAAAGAGTCCCGACTTGCTTCTAAAGGCTTTCGCCGGCCTCGATCGTGCTACACCGGCGCATCTGGCCTTTGTAGGTCCGGATGAATCGGGAACGCGTGCACAGCTGCAACAAATGACCGCCGAACTTGCGCTTGCAGATCGCGTGCATTTCTGCTCTGCGCTGGCAGGCAAAGCCAAATGGGAAGCCTATGTAGACGCGGACATTTTCGTTCTTCCATCGCAAAACGAAAATTTTGGTAACACGGCTGCCGAATCCGTTGCCGCGGGCACGCCTGTGATCGTCACGGAAAACTGTGGTATCGCGCCGCTGCTGAGTGGCACCGCGGGCGTGGTTGTAAAGCACGATGAAGCCGATTTGCGGACCGCAATCGCGCGACTACTTAGTGACGGCGAACTTTACGAAAAATTGCGCATGGGTTGCGCCATCGCAGTTGAGAAGCTCGGATGGGACCAACCTCTCGAGCAAATGGAATCCATCCATTCCGGGCTTGCGACCCAGACCGCCCCATAGGACAATTCTTTCCAGAGCTCAAGGATTGATTTTGAGAGTGCCCCTGTCACAACCTCCCTCACTGACGATTCCGGAGAACAATTAAAGCGTGTGTGGCATCTGCGGTTTCGCCTACGCTTCCACCTCCACTGCAGCGGAAAACCGCGTGCGCGACATGGCTGCCGCGATGGTGCATCGCGGCCCGGATGATGCTGGATTCCTTGCAAACGATCCGCGCGCTGCTGGCATTGCGCTCGGCATTCGCCGGCTCAGCATCATCGATCTCCCCGGCGGTCACCAGCCGGTCTGGAACGAAAAGCAAAACGTTGCGGTGGTCTTCAACGGCGAAATCTACAATTACCGCGAACTGCGCGCGCGTCTGAGTCTCGCCGGGCACAAGTTCGCCACCAACTCCGACACCGAAATTCTGGTCCACGGCTGGGAAGAGTGGGGCGAAGACCTCCTCGCCGAACTGCGTGGCATGTTCGCCTTCGCTTTACTCGACTTGCGCAAACATTTCGCCACCGTCCCCGTATTGTTCCTCGCGCGCGATCCGCTCGGCATCAAGCCGCTGTACTACGCGCAAACGCCGCAAGGTTTCGCCTTCGCCTCTGAGTTGCGCGCACTCCTCGCTTCCGGAGCCATCCCGCGCAAACTTTCCGACGATGCTTTAACTTCCTACCTTTTATTTGGCAGCGTCTCCGAGCCCGTCACGCTCGTTGAAGGTGTATTCTCCCTCCCTCCTGGAAATGCCCTGCTCCTTCACCTGCCCGATCGTCGTCGAACGCCGCGCGTGCGCCCCTGGTGGGATCCAACACGCAGCGCTGCCGCCCGTGACCCAAAACGCCCGCGCGATTTCGCGGCCGCTTCAGCTCGCCTCCGAACACATCTCGAGGATGCAGTGCGCGCGCATCTCATCGCCGACGTTCCGGTCGGATTGTTTCTCTCGAGCGGCCTCGACTCCAGCGCAATCGCCGTGCTCGCCGGCCGGATTCAACAAGGAATCCAAAGTTTCACTCTAACTTTTCCCGATACGCCGTACGACGAAGGCCCGCTAGCCAAAGTCGTCGCCCAACGTGCCGGCACACGCCACACGGAAGTGCCGCTGCAAGGCAGAGACATGCTCGCACGCGTTGATGAAGCAATCAGCGCCCTCGATCAGCCAACCATGGACGCCATCAACACCTATTTTGTCTCCTGGGCGGCTCGGGAAGTGGGCCTCAAAGTAGCGTTGTCGGGCCTCGGTAGCGACGAACTGTTTGGCGGTTACCAGACATTCGCGGACACTCCGAAACTCGTCCGTCTGGAGGTTGTTTCACGCTTCATTCCTGGAGCCTTCCGTCGCATCAGCGCGCCACTCGTGAATTCTCTACTCACGCGGAAGGGCTCAGTCGACGCCGCGCGGAAGGCCAGCGACGCCTGGCTGATGCCCGACATGCTGCCGCATCCCTATTTTTTCACGCGCCTGCTGTTTCCTCCCTCGGAAGTCTCCCGCCTTGCCGACGCGCGCTACCGCAAGAGCAGCGTGTCGACCGACGGCGTCACTCTCGATCCCACCTGGCTCGCCTGGCTGGAGCGAACCGCGGACCAAGCCGGCGCCGCGGAACCCATCGCCGGTGTCTCCTGGCTCGAAATGCGCACCTATATGGTGAGCACGCTCCTGCGCGACACCGATTGCGTGAGCATGGCGCGCTCGCTGGAAGTGCGCGTTCCGTTCCTCGATACGCCGCTCGTGGAATTCGTCAGCGCCCTGGCGGACGAAGCGCGAATCGAGCCGGGCGTGTCCAAAGGATTGTTGCGAGCGGCCCTGGCGGGCCTGATGCCACCGGAAATTCTCGGCCAGCGGAAGCATACATTCACTCTTCCGTGGGAAGACTGGCTCAGAAGTGCGCTAAAACCACGAGTGGAATCGAGCCTGAAAGATCTGGCACCAGCCCTAAAGGGTCAATTGCATGATGCGGGTGTGCAGGCGGTATGGGATAATTTCATGGCCGGGCGCACAACGTGGTCCCGCCCATGGTCTTTGTACGTACTGAACGAGTGGTGCCGCCACCACCTCTCCTGAACAACCGAGAACTCTCTCCCAGTCGGTTGCCAAAAATCAGGAAGCAAAAATTTCGAGTTAAACTTCAGGTTGTGATGAACATCCTTGGAATCAACGCGTATCATGGCAACGCTTCCGCCGCCATCGTCTGTGATGGACAGCTGATCGCCGCTGTCGAAGAAGAGCGTTTCAACCGCGTGAAGTACGCCGCGGGTTTTCCTGCCGCAGCGATCCGCTACTGTTTGAAAGAAGCCGGCCTCACGCTTTCCAATATCGACCACGTTGCGGTTCCACGAAATCCCTACGCGCGTCTGGGCACGAAACTCTGGTACGCCATCCGCATGCCCTCGTTTGCGCGGGAGCGCCTCCGCGTAATTTCGAAGTTCACAGATATTCCCGAAGCGCTGGCGGGCGCATTCGATAGCGATCCTGCGAAACTGAAAGCCGCCTTCCATCGCGTCGAGCATCACCAGGCGCACCTGGCAAGCAGCTTTTTCGTTTCTCCGTTCGACGACGCCGCCCTGCTTTCCGCGGATGGCCTTGGGGATTTCGCAAGCTCGATGTGGGGCGTAGGCCGCGGCAATCGCATGGAAATTGAAAATGCCATCGCCTTTCCGCATTCCCTTGGTCTGTACTACAGCGCGGTGACGCAATACCTCGGCTTTCTGAAATTTGGCGACGAGTACAAGGTGATGGGACTCGCCGCATACGGCTCTCCGGAGAATATGGATGCCTTCCGGGACTTTATCCGCTTTAGCCCCAACGGGGGCGAGTTCGGATTCCGCCTCGGACTGGATTACTTCACGCACCACAAAACGGGCCCCGAAATGTCCTGGGCGGAGTCCGATAAAACCCCGGTGCAAGGCAAGATGTTCTCGGACGCGATGGGCAAGCGCCTGGGCACACCGCCGCGCGCGCCGGAAGAACCGCTTGAGCAAAGGCATCGCAATCTTGCGGCTTCATTGCAAGCGCGGCTCGAAGAAGTTTATCTAGGCATGCTGAAGAAGCTCGCTGCGAAAACCAACTCGAAGGCCGTGTGCCTTTCTGGCGGTGTGGCCTTCAATTGCGTCGCAAATGGAAAAATCTTCGATCACACGCCATTTGAAAGGGTCTACGTGCATCCGGCCGCGGGCGACGCCGGGCTTGCCGTCGGAGCTGCGTTCTACGTGTGGCACCAACGGCTCGGGAAGCCGCGTTCTTTCGTAATGGAGCACGCCTACTGGGGTCCGGGCTTTTCGCAGGAAGAACTTCGTTCGGCCGTCCGCGCCAGCGCGGTTTCGAGCGGCGGTTATACGCTGACGGAGTTGCCCGATGCCGAGCTGATGCGGCGAACCGCGGAGGTCATCGCCGAAGGAAAAATCTTGGGATGGTATCAGGGCCGCGCCGAATGGGGACCGCGCGCGCTCGGGAACCGCAGTATCGTCGCCGACCCCCGTCGCCCGGAAATGAAGGAAATTCTCAACCAGCGCATCAAGCACCGGGAAATTTTTCGGCCCTTCGCACCGTCCATCTTGGCGGAAAAAACCGGCGAGTGGTTTGAAAAGTCGCACCCTTCACCTTTTATGGCTCTGGCCTACTCTGTTCGCCCCGAAAAGCAAGCCAAAATCCCCGCGCCCACTCATGTCGACGGTACCGGCCGCCTGCAAACAGTCACAGCGCAATCTAACGCCCGCTATCACGCTCTCATCACCGAATTCGAACGCCAGACCGGTGTTCCCGTGGTTCTGAACACCTCCTTCAACGACAACGAACCAATCGTCTGCCGCCCCGAAGAAGCCCTCGACTGTTTCCTCCGAACTCGTATGGACGCTCTTGTCCTCGGCAACTATCTCATCACACGTCCGTGAAGCATCCCTAACCCGCATGGCGGTTTGCACATGGAGCCGTTCGATCAACGTGTCTTGGGGGTTTACCCTAAGATTCGAAGTAGGTCGCATCTTGGTTTTCTGCTCTGTTGGGTTCTCCTTGTACAATTCTCCGGTGCGCGTCCTGCTTCTGAATCTGTATTACCCGCCGGACACCTCCGCCACCGCGAAGATGGCGAAAACCGTCGTCGACGCCCTCGCTGAAAAACACGAAGTCACCATCCTCAGCGGGCGGCCCTCCTACGACCCCACAGAACACCGCGCCTGGCGTCTCTACCAAACGGAAAAAAGCGGCAGAGGTTGCGTGATTCGTGTAGGCTCGACGGACTATCCCCGCCTGCGGATGAAGAAACGGGTCTTCAACTATCTGAGCTATGTTTTCTTGGCCGTGCCTCGGGCGCTGTTTCTTTCTTGTGACGTCATTCTCGCCATGACCGATCCTCCCTTCGAAGGCATCGTCGGTGCCTTCGTGGCAATGCTCAAGAACAAGCCGTACGTGTACAACATCCGCGATCTCTATCCGGATATGGCCGTCGGCGGCTCCATCGTTCAACCGGGCTTGCTAGCCCGCATCTGGGAGAAACTTCACCGCTGGGCGTTACGCCGCGCCACCACCGTGATCGTGCTCGGCGATGACATGCGAAACCGCATCCTGACCAAAGGCGTCGACCCGGATCGCGTGGTAGTTGTTCGTGACGGCGCTGAGATTCCGTCACGCGGCAGCCCTTCACCGACTCTGGATCACGCGGTAATCGACGCCATTCGAGGGCAGTTTAAATTTGTGCTGCTACACGCAGGCAACCTAGGGTTTTACGGCGCATGGGACACCCTTCTCGCGGGAGCGCACGGTCTAGCCAACGATGGCGTCGGCTTGGTCTTTGTCGGCGACGGCGCACAACGGGAAAAGCTCGTGGCCGCTTGCTTCGGAATTCCCAATGTCCGCTTTCTCCCGTTCTTTCCTGCCAGCAAAATCCTTTCCGTCCTCGCGGCAGCGGACGCGCACATCATAACCATCAAACGTGGTCTGGAGGGCGTGGTGGTGCCGAGCAAGATGTTCGGGATATTGGCCGCCGGCAAGCCAATCGTCGCCGTTGCGCCGGAACAATGTGACGTGGTTTCTATTGGCCGTCAGAAAGGGTTTTCGATCTCCGTGGACCCCGACGATCCGGCCCAATTTGTTGAACGGGTTCGAGAAATCCTCACCGACTCCAAGCGCCGTCAGCAGATGTCAGAAGCGGCTGCAGCAGTAGCCCCGGAATACGAGCGAACCGGCGAACTCCAGAAGTTAGTGACTCTGGTGGAAGGGGCCGCCCGTGCCGTGAAGGATTCGAAAGTGTAAGTAGCGCATAAGAACTGGCTTGCCTAATTACTCGGTTTCACTGGAACATTTCAGTACTTTACGTTATGTTTCTAATGCTGCGTGGGCAGCATCATCAGCTTTTCGCGGCTGGGCCTAACTTGGGAACCGGATCCCAAAACCGGTAAACTTGTTTGCAAGATCACTGGCGGTCCCGCCCAGGCCAGTTTCTTCGGAACGACTAACTGAGGGAATATGAGTGCGGGCCTTTTGGCTTTCCTAATCGCGCTGTCGGCGTCTCTGGTTCTGACTGTTCCCGTCCGGGCGCTCGCCATTCGCGTTGGAATGGTGGATGCTCCCGGACCACGCAAGGTTCACCTCAAACCAATTCCCCTCCTTGGCGGTCTAGCCATCTATGCCGGCGTGATGCTGCCGATTCTCATCGTTTTCGACGGGACGGCGCGCGCTCAAAGTTTCGGCATCGTAACCGGCGCCACCTTGGTTTCCGTAGTTGGCTTCCTGGACGATCGTGGCCTGTTGCACCATCAAGTAAAGCTGTTCATTGCCATGCCCGTTGCAGCCGTCATCTTGCTGGCCAGTGGAGTTCGCGCGAACGTATTCGAAACCCTCGTGGGTGGTAGCGCCGGCTACTGGATGGACGCCGCTCTTACCGTAGTCTGGGTTGTTGGCATTACGGCCTCCTTCAGCATTCTCGACCACATGGATGGATTGTGCGCCGGAGTCGCGGCCATGGCTTCGATCTTCTTCGCCCTCCTGGCATATCTGAATGGTCAGACGGTCGTCACCATTCTCGCGGCGGCGACGCTCGGGGCCGCAGCCGGTTTCTTGCGGTGGAATTTCAAACCGGCGAAGATCTTCATGGGCGACGGGGGTGCAATGTTCCTGGGCTTTCTTATGGCCACCCTCGCATTGAAGCTGCGCTTCCGGCACGCGGCGGATCTGGCCGGATGGCTCGCGCCGGTTCTCGTTCTGGGTGCGACCATCTTTGATACTACACTCGTCACAATTTCACGCTCCCGAAGGGGTTTGCTGCCCTTTACAACGCCCGGCAAGGACCACTCCGCCCATCGCCTCGCAAATTTGGGCCTCGGTCAACGAGGAGCGGTCCTGTCGCTCTATCTGATCGGCGCAGTCTGCGGCGGCCTTGCGATATTGGTTTCCTACCTATCCAACGCCAGATCTGCCATCGTTGCCTCGTTCATGTTAGCCGTCACGCTCTTGGCCGTCGCTTGGCTCGAACGGGCGCCCTACGAGCGGCAAAAGGCAAAAGAGAGTTAGTGCACCTTCGCCGCCCTCTCGACAGCATCCCCTTGCCGAAATTGCAAAAACTGACGGCGCGTTTGGTCCGCTCACAAGGATTCGTTATACTCGTTGGCACTCCGACGCATTACCGCACTGAGTCGCCACCGGAGTGGGGCCAGGTTTCCTTTTGACAGGATCCTCGAAGACTGTGAAGAACCCGCCAAGCGGACCGGCAAAAGCCCGGCATGAAAATGAGGTTGTCGTCGTCGGGGGCTCGGCTGCCGGGTTCTACACAGCCGCGTGCGTGGCCCAGGGCGGTCGTGCGGTCCGCGTCCTGGAATCCAAGCCAACCCTGGATCCCGCTCCTCGCACTTTAATTGTGACCGATCACTTTCGCCACCAGGTGAACGGCGCCGCGAGCGCCAGTATTCTCAACGAGATTCGCCGTTTCGAGTTGTTCACCAATGGTCGCTCCGCGGTCGTTTCCCTGAAGCGACCCGACCTGATCATTGAACGCTCCCGCCTGATCCGGGCCCTGGCAAAGGAAGCGGAACAGGCAGGTGCGCGCTTCGAATATGGAACCCGCTTCTTAGGCCTTACTCCCAATGGCAGCGGCCTTCATGTGCAAGTGGACCGAGACGGCCATCGAGACCAAGTCTACGCGGAAAGTGTAGTCGGTGCTGACGGCGCAACGAGCCGCGTCGCGCGTGCCTCTGGTTGGCCTCCCGTCGAAACCGTCCCGCTCGTCCAGGCCCTTGTAAAACTGCCGAAGGACTGTCCGGCGGATACTACGCGCGTGTGGTTCATTCCCGACGACACGCCCTATTTCTACTGGCTCATTCCGGAATCTGCCGAACGGGCGGCCCTGGGCGTCATCGGCGAACAAGGCCGCGACACCAAACGCCACTTCGACCGTTTCCTCGAGAAAAAAGGGTTTGAGCCTGTGGAATGGCAGGGCGCGCGCATTCCCGTCTACCGGCGCTGGGTAAACGTTCAGCGCACGGTTGGCAAAGGCCAGGTCTACCTCGTAGGCGACGCCGCCGCACAAGTCAAGGTTTCGACGATCGGCGGCATCGTCACCGGCTTCCGTGGCGCGCGCGGTGTGGCCGACGCGATCCTGCGCAAAGGTCGTGGCGAACTGCGCGCTCTCCGCCGTGAACTCGCGACGCACTGGCTCGTTCGCCGCGCACTGCACCATTTCCGCCAGGATGATTACTGCCGCTTGGTCGACATGTTGAACGATTCCGCGCGAGAATCCCTGGGAGAGATCAACCGCGACGAATCGACGCGCCTCTTGTGGAACGTTCTTCGCCGCCAGCCCCGCCTCGCTTTGCTCGGTCTTCGCGGCCTGCTCCTCGGCCGCCGATAGCGGCAGAGTTGCGTCAATGAGATACTGAAATCCAGGAGGGAATCGTTCGGCCATCCCCCGGGAATAAATCTGCGAGTGCAAAAGGAGAATCTATCGTGCGGCTGACCGTAATTGGGTGTGGATATGTCGGACTCGTAACAGGCGCCTGCCTGGCGGCTGCCGGCCATGAAGTGCATTGTACGGACATCGATGAAAAGCGCGTCGACCAATTAAAGGCCGGGAAAGTCCCTATTTACGAAGAACACCTCGACGAAGTGTTGAAGCGGGCGGCCGCGGCGAAGAAAATCTCTTACACCTCCGACGCCGGCGAAGCAATTCGCGCCGGTGAAGTGATCTTCATCTGTGTTGGCACTCCCCCAAAGGAAACCGGAGAAGCCGATCTTTCCGCGATCGATCACGTAGCGCGGCAAATTGCGCGCGAAGCCCGCACACCGAAGCTAGTCGTGGAAAAAAGCACCGTTCCCGCTTTAACGGGCGTGCAGCTCCAGAAGGCGCTAGCCGCTTACTCACGCGACGGAGCAGTCAGATTTGAGGTCGCGTCCAATCCGGAGTTCTTGCGTGAAGGCACTGCAGTGGGCGATTTCTTTCACCCCGACCGCATTGTGGTGGGCGTGGAAAACGAAAAAAGCGCCGCTGTCATGCGCGAAATCTACACGCCAATCCTGGAGCGGAAATTCCATTGTCCAGTCCACGCGGGTAAATGCCCCACGGGTACGTCCGGCGAGCTACTGATCACCACCATCAACAGCGCGGAACTCATCAAGCACGCATCCAATTCCTTCCTCGCTCTGAAAATCAGCTACGCCAACGTGATTTCCGATTTGTGCGAGCGTATCGGCGCCGACGTCGAAGAAGTGACCCACGCCATGGGACTCGATCCCCGCATTGGCACCCAATTCCTTAAAGCCGGCCTTGGCTTCGGCGGCTTTTGCTTCCCAAAGGATATTCAAGCCTTCATCCACCTTTCCTCGTCCATGGGCGTCGAGTTCGACATGTTGAAAGCGGCGGAGCGCGTCAACAAGCAGCGCATCGACCGCTTCTTCGACAAAATCCACAAAGCCCTGTGGGTGATCAAAGGCAAGAAAATCGCGGTGCTAGGTCTCGCTTTTAAGGCCAACACCGATGACATTCGCTTCGCTCCAGCTCTTGACGTCATCCGCCGCTTGCTCGACGAAGGAGCCGAAGTTCACGCAACCGACCCTGAAGCCATCTCAAGGACCAAACCTCTTCTGCCCCCCGTCAAATACCACGAAGATCCATACGAAGCGCTCAAGGGAGTCGACGCTGCGCTCGTCTGCACGGAATGGCAGGTTTTCCGGAACCTCGATTGGGAAAAAGCCGGCCATAGCATGGCGCGCCGGTTGGTTATCGACGGGAGAAATCTTTACTCACCGAAGAAAATGCAGAAGTTGGGATTCGACTACCACTCGTTTGGACGTCTATAACAAACTGGGCAACGAATGCTTACCGGGCAGGCGATGCCTTTTCGTATTGTTGCTTGAAAAAGGCAATCGTCGTCTTCAACCCTTCTTCCAAACTCACTTTCGGTTCCCAGTGCAATAGGCGCTTTGCCTTCGAAATGTCCGGTCGCCGCTGTTTGGGATCGTCCACAGGCAACGGCTCAAAAACAATATCCGGCGCATTCGGAAAATGGCTGCACACGCGCTCCGCGAACTCGTAAATTGTCAATTCCGTGGGATTGCCGATGTTTGTCGGCAGGTGTTCATCGGATTGGCTCAACTTATAGATTCCGTCAATCAAGTCCGAAACAAAACAAAAGCTTCGCGTCTGCTTCCCGTCGCCATAGACCGTAATCTGCTGCCCGCTGAGCGCTTGATACACAAAGTTCGGAAGCGCGCGTCCGTCATTCAATCGCATACGCGGCCCATACGTATTGAAAATCCGCACGATGTGCGTATCCACGTTGTGGTAGCGGTGATACGCCATGGTAATCGCCTCGGCGAAGCGCTTCGCTTCATCATACACGCTGCGCGGACCGACCGGATTCACGCGCCCCCAATACGATTCGCTTTGCGGCGAAACGTCCGGATCTCCATAGCACTCGCTGGTTGAAGCGAGCAGAAACTTCGCTCCTTTCTCCTTGGCAAGGTCCAGCGTGTGCATCGTGGCAATCGAACCAACCTTCAGAGTCTCGATCGGAAATTTCAAATAATCCGGCGGACTGGCGGGAGAGGCGAAGTGGAAAACATAGTCAACCTTGCCCTCGACGCGAAACGGTTCGTTGACATCCGTGTGCACGAACCGGAATTTCGAATTCCCCTTCAAATGCGCCAGATTGCTCTCATCGCCGGTAATCAGGTTGTCCAGCGCAAGGACTTCCCAGCCTTCCGCCAATAACCGGTCGCAAAGATGCGACCCGAGAAACCCTGATCCGCCCGTGACCACTGCTCGCATTCGTCCTCCCAATGACTCATGAGCGTTTAGTTTAGCTTGAGAGCCGCCCGAGGCCTAACCCAATCCTCTTTACCTGTATCTGCTAGAAACTGGGTCTTTAACGCCGCGACTTTGTACCCATATGGCTCTAGCCCCTTGAAACCACCGCTTGTTAAAGCAGAAAAACCAATGCAGCCCAAAGCCGACGCCTCGACCTGGAAACTCTACGGGTCTTCGCGATCATTTATTTCGTCTGGGCTCCACATTCGTCGCAATTCGCGTTGGCGACGGCTCTGGCGCTCGTAATCGGACTTGGAGGTATCGCCGTGTTGATGAGCCACTCGCTCAACTTCGGCGGGGCCCATCGACAAGACAGAAGCGATTGCGCTTATCGTCGCATCGATGAGATGGTCGGTAGCCTCCATCCTTACGCGCAATTTGCCCTTGCCAAATTCAAAAGTTATGAGTTCGGCTGCGCAAATGCTCGCCGGCGGCGTGCGGCTTACCCTCCGCGCAGCTCTTCGTCGAGAATTCCACAGTTTTCATCCGTCGAGCGTTTCCCGCGGAGCTTGGTTCTCGTTGCTCTGTGTGATCGTTGCCGGGTCCATCATCGGATACACCGCATACACCTGGCTGCTTCACCACGAATCTCCCACCAAGGCCGGAACCTATGCGTATGTCAATCGCGTTGTCGCCGCGATCTTCGGATATTTCCTCGCCGGCGAACCCCTCGGCATGCGAACGATTCTCGGAACCTTATTTGTTCTCGTCAGCGTAGTGGGATCACCACAACATAAGCAAGAGCCCAGCTTCCGGCAATCCAAGCGCAAGAGAAGCGTGCACTGGCGAGCCAGCCTAGCCTCCCGCGAACTTCATTTCTCTTGCAGTCTACCCTTTGCCAGTTTCGTTGCCGCCTCCAGCGCGTCCTCAGCTTTTGCGTGGACGTCCGGCTCGACGCCGACCTCCGCCCAATCCGTCTTTGAGAACGGATTGATCGCTTTCGTCTCGGGAATGCCCATTCCGAAGTGTTCATCAATGCGGTGCCAAACTCCCGAATGTGCGCCGCCGCCGGTGGTCTCACCCACGAGCGTGGCGCGTTTCAGCATCTTCAGGTCGTAGCAGAAGTGCTCTGCAGCCGAATAAGTCGAACCTGAAGTCAATATGTAAACAGGCTTGTCTGCCAATTTGCTCCCCGGAACAGGTGATGGCGTCCAGGATTTCTCCGTCGTATTTTCCCTGGGGTTGTACATGTACTCGGGGTGGTCGAAGAGGTAGGCGGCAATCAACATGACCATCGCCGGTTCACCGCCACGGTTGTCCCGCAAATCAAAAATGATCGCATCGGCGCGGTTCAACGAAGCCATCGCGGCCGCCGCCGTCGATCGGCAGATGGAAGGATCAGGAAAAGAATCAAATTTTAGGTAGCCTATATTGCCTGGCAGGATCTCAACGCTTTTGAACGTGCAGTTGTCCTGCTGCAGCTCGGCTCGATAACGTGCAAGGACTTCAGGCGTTGCTTCTACCGGATGATCGGGCAGAGGCTCTCGACTGTAAACCATGACCAGGTGCATGTCATGCGCCACGTCGCGCATCTGGCTCGTAAGCAGTCGGGCAAAGGCGCCACCGTCCATCGGCAGATCATCGTCGCCCCGTTGCTGGTGTTTCCGTAGCGCTTCCGCCATCTCTTGCGCAACATCCCGGTCTACGTAATGTGCTTTCAGATTCGCGATCGCGCCCTCGATCACGCGTTGCCGTTCTGCAGCGTTCAGGCTCCAATCGGCTGGTGCCGAATTGCTGTTCGCGCTGGCGATATCTTCCGGTCCTGTCCGCGGGGCTTCCCGCGGAGCATATGGGGAACTGCCCATCGATTGGCCGGAGGCTATTCCTGCGCCCGCATAGTTTCCGGGATACCCAAGCAAAATCCAGACTGCGGCGAGTGCCGCCAGGGAAATCACGCTCCCGGAAAACAGTGCATCCACGCGCGGCAGCTTCTCTCTGAGAATAAAGAACGAAGGCACGCCATGCGAACGACCGTAGGCCCCGGCGCCGGCCAGAGCTGGGCGGTCATAACCATATTCGCGAGGGAGGGAGATTGCGAAATCCACCAGTAGGTCAACCCATAGGCCGAACGTTGGGAGGAATCCTCTTTCATGACGAGCGCGGTCGCGGAATAACTGCAACGCCTCCTCCCCGTGCGCCTCGCGAAAAGAAGCAGGGTAGAGCAGCAGCATCCAAGCGTAGATCTTCTCAGACATACTCCCCCCTTAGGATTTTTTTTGCGCGCGCAACGCGCAGCAAGTCCGCCAGTCTTTCGGCCTCCGAACGAGCCAGTTTTCGCCCGGCTGAAGTCAGCCGGTAATAGCGCCTGCGCGCGGGTCCCAATTTTACGTCTTCACGCAGATCAACCTGTTCAATGAACTTCGCTTCGAGCAAGGTCTGGATGGAGCTGTAAAGAGTTCCTGGACCGACGCGCATCCGCCCATCGGTCTGCTGTTCGACTTGGCGCATGATGCCGTAGCCATGAAGGTCGTCATCCACCAGCGAGAGGAGAATTTGGAAGGCTGCGGAAGGAAGTGGATCGAGCTTTCGTTTGGGCATAAAGATGTATCGATAATCAGTATATCGATGAACGACTATACTACCCTGATTTCCCGTTTGCAAGCGTCTGCAGGAAAGCCGAGTACCTGGTCCAGGTTCCCGTTGTCAAGGTTTGTCAAGGTTCCCGTTTGACGCATCCCGGAGCGCGGGTTACGATGCGCCACCATGCAGGGAACTTCTCTGAATAGCATTGCCACACCGCTCCGGTAAGTTGCGCATTCCGGGAGATGAGATGAACGATCAAGTCAAGATGGCAACACCGCCTCCATTAACGGGCTTGTGGCGATTTTATCTCCTCTCCCTTTTGTTGGTGTCTGTGCCGCTCCCATTTCTGCTTGCCTTGCAATTCTTTAGTGCAGGAATTCGCAATTGCGTCGTGATGTTTTTTGCGTGGTTGGCTCTTGCGGTTGCGTATTGGTGGCCTGTCGGAACCGTGCTGTTTTTGTGGAAACGAGGTTGGCTTACGCGTCTACTTGTCGGCTATTTGGCTTCGCTGCCTCTTTATTTTTTCTGTCTTTTGATGATTTATCCTGCCTTCGACGCGCATTTTCACCCTAGAAGCCCCTCCCTATGGGGCATTTATCTCTCGCAAACTCCGGTCTATTTCGCTTTCGTGCTGTTCTTGTTCCTGCTGACCCAGGCACGAAGTGCCATCCGGAAAGCCACAACTTGGCTCGTAGCGGCGCTATTTGTTGCCGGAGTGATTGCGCCAATTATTTATATAGCCCGAACGGACAAATACACTTGGCCCCAATCGCGATCGACGCGCGCCAATATCGTGAATGCTCGGTTCGTGGATCCGGGCGCGAATCGCGTCACCCAGGGAATCCATGTGCATGTCGCAGATGGACGTATCGTTGAACTGGTCGAAGCAGCGAAGGATTCCTCAACATGGCCGGTCATCGATGCCGATGGCAAATATCTACTTCCCGGACTGATCGACGTCCACACGCACTTGCAGGCTCCCGTCCGCAGTGTTTTAGCGCCGTTCGATTTTCAGTTCCTTCTCGAATCGCTCTTTTCTGATTATGCTCCGCAGAGGCGGGCTTATCTGGAAAGCGGCGTCACCACGGTCCGCGATGTCGGCGGTCCCGCTACCCGTGCGTACCAGATGCGTGCGGCATTGCAGTCCTACCGGCTTTTGGGGCCGCGTCTTTTTGTCGTCGGAAGACTCGTGACTTCACCTCGTGGCCATCCCGTGAGCACCATCTGGAGTGCGCAAGTTTCGAAAGAGGGTGCAATTCTGGCATCGGATTCCTCAAGCCTGATTTCAGGGCTGCAAAAGAATTACGCTGCGGGTCCGCCCGACGCGGTGAAATTTATTTACGGCACAATCGGCATGGCAAAAGAACGATTGGCGCCTAACTTGCTAGAACAAGGAATTGCTTGGGCTGCTTCGAAGAACTTGATTTCAATCGTCCACGCGGAAACCACGGAGGAAGTGACCGAGGCGGCGCGAGCCGGCGCTACTGGAATTGAGCACGTGGCCTCGGTCGAGAGCATGCCGGACGGTTTAGTCTCCGTGTTGGTAGAAAAGAAGATTTTTGTTGATCCGACATTTGGAGAATTGGACACCGCCCTTACGTTACGGAAAGTCGATGAGGCGAAACGCAAGGAACTGCTGCAGCAAAGTTATCAGTTTATCCGCAAGCTGCAGGACGCCGGCGTCCCACTGACTATCGGCACCGACGCGCCGCTGCTTCCTTACGGCGCTGGAGTGCATGATGAATTCGATTATTTTCTCAAAGCCGGCTTCACGCCTGCGGAGATTCTGAAGTTTGACACCATAAACGACGCCGCCTATCTCGGCAAAAGCGACAGCCTCGGCCAGATCGCGCCGGGGTTTCAGGCGGACCTCCTTCTCGTCACGGATAATCCGCTCCAAAACATCCAGACCCTGCGGAAACCCGTTTGGGTGATGTTGCAGGGGCAGATCGTAGTGCCGCGTCCTCGAGCAAATTGAGAGTCTTGCCCATTTGACGCGTATCGGAAGCGCACGTTAGGATGCGCGACGATGCAGGGACCTCTTCTGGCCAGCATACTTCCGATGCAATCAAAGCGCCCGCGCCTATGGCTTACCTTGGTCGGCGCGGCACTTTTCTTCGGGTTATTTGTTTTTCTCAACGTGGGCCGCTGGCTGGTCGCTGAAGATCCGCTCCGCAAGGCAGACGCAATCGCGGTGCTTAGCGGGCGCATGCCCAACCGCGCCTTGGAAGCGGCGCGCGTCTACAAGCAGGGCTACGCAAGGCGCGTATGGCTAACCCATTCGACGGAACCCGGCGCGGAACTCGAGCAGCTTTCCATTCCCTATGTAGGAGAAGAATCCTACGACAAACAAATCTTGATTCACGAAGGCGTCCCGGCAGACGCGATTGCAATCCTCGACCCTCCGATCGCCAATACCGCGGATGAAATGAACACCATCGGAGGCGCGCTCAGAAGGGAAAATCTAAACTCGGTCATCATCGTGACTTCAAAAGTGCACACCCGCCGAGTCAAAGCACTATGGAAGCGTCTTTCCGCTCACGACGAATTAGCCGTTATTCACGGCGTTTCGGACGATCCGTTCGACCCGGCCCATTGGTGGCGAACCACGGGCGACGCCCTCGACGTGGTCCGCGAACTCTTGGGACTCGCCAACGCCTGGGCCGGCCTGCCTCTGCGCCCCGCCTCGTAACGCTTCAGTTTACCGGGAGCTTCGAGGCGCTCCGGCATCCGAGCGCGGCTTGGGCTTCAGCCCCTGATGAGACTCCTCTACTCCAACACCAATTCGTCATTCCGAGCGAAGTGGCCCGACTTTTTCCCGCCACGCGTTTTTGATACGCCGGCCCGCCGGGTCGAGGAATCCCTCTTCGATCTTTGCGATTCGTACACCCCTCAACGGTGGCGACGAGCTAGAAAAAGAAAAATCGCTTCCGTTTCCGTACCTTTGGCTCCCTTCCCACATCCGGCACATAAGGCAACGGCCTCCCCTCAAACGCCGCCGTGGGATTATCAACCAGCAGATGCTGTGCCCGTTCTTCGCCGAACCTCGCAGCCACCGCTCCGAACGCAAATTTTAGCTTGAGGGGTCGCCGCGTTGTATTGTGGGCATCGCTCGAAATGAAATGCACCAGCTCGTCCGCCAACCAGGCCCAGGCATTTTCCTTGGGACCCGTGCCGAACACCCCGATCAGTGAACCCGCGGTAATCTGAACATAGCAGCCGAGCTCCACCCATTTCCGCAGCCGATCCGGATGCGTGCGGAGAATCCCGTTTCGCTCCGGATGCGTAACGACGGGCCGGATCTCAGCCAATCGAAGTTCATGCAGAGTCTGGTCCAACGCCGGAGGAATTGAGAAATCGTTAAACTCCACCAGCAGATAGTCTTTCTGATTAATGCAGTACGGCCGCGGGTCGGTTCGCAGCGCCAGCAGGTTTTCATGACTCAAGTGAAAATCGCATCCGCTCGCCAGGTTCAGTCGTCCATCGAGCCGGGATTGTAGTTCCTTGACTCTGTCGCGCACCCGCCGGAAATCGAAAGAATAATCGGGGTTGGCATGCGGAGTGGCGACCACGTGCGTGATCCCATCGGCGATAGCGTCTTCCGCCATGGCCAGCGAGTCTTCGATCGTTTCCGCGCCGTCATCCATGCCCGGCAAAATGTGACTGTGAAGATCGACCATGTTTTCAAGTATGCGTCATCGACGCCATGCAGAGAAGACCTGCCAGCATCCTAGAACCAACATCAGTCCCGCAAACATCTGGCGCATGCGGCGGGGATTCAACCGCCGGGCGGCTTGCCCTCCCAAAATTCCTCCCACAAACACGCCTGGAATCAGCAGAAACCCCGACTCCCAGGACACATAGCCCGCCTTCGCGTACGCCAGAAACGCCAGAAGCCCGGTAGGAGGAATCAACGCAATCAGGCTGGTGCCTTGCGCGCGATGCTGGCTGAACCCGAAAAACAAGCCGAGCAGTGGCACCAACAGTACGCCGCCGCCGATCCCAACCATTCCCGCCGCGACACCACAAAACACCGCCACCGCCGTGATGCCCCAAAGCTGCGCATGACTTCTCGGATCGACGGCCGCACCGGACGGCACTTGCTGGGCGGTTGTTTGAGTCTTTCTCCACAACAAAACGGAGGAAAGGATCAGGAAAAACCCGAAGATCCCGCGCAGATCCCGCGAAGGCAAAGGCACCGCGATGAGCCCACCGGCATAACCGCCCAAAAGGAAACCCGTGGCGCACAAAATTCCCGCTCGCAGATCGACATCGCCATTCTTCCAGTACTCGCGCAAAGCCCCGAGCCCTATGGGCGGCAACAAAATGAACAGCGATGTGCCCTGGGCGGTGTGCTGGTCGTACCCCAACAGGTACACCATCGCCGGCACAAGCACGACGCCGCCCCCGATCCCGAGCAGCCCTACAAGCACACCGACCACCAAGCCCAAACCCAGCACCATCAATATCTGCATGACAAGATTCTTATCCGTTTACCGGAGCGCCGTTACCGCGGAGCATCCAGGAAAACAGTATTTTTTCTCGATGAGTTGCCCATGAAATTCTGGAAACAGTCTGCACCGCGGTTCAACCTCCGAGAACGAAACTGCTATAGTGAATAGGTAACACGCCCAGATATCTTCGGGGCTAATGAATCCCCAAACAAGAAAATGTGAGGAGCAAGTTTCCAGGTTATGCCAACCGAGAGAAAACCGGAGTTTTTCAAAGGCACTCAACTCAAAGTCGCGATCATTGGATGCGGGTATGTCGGCCTTCCCCTAGCGCTCCGTTTTGCGGAAGCGGGCCATCGAGTCACCGGATTTGATACCGACCCGAAAAAAGTGCAGATGCTGACGGCCGGGAAATCGTATATCGAACACATCCAACAAACCAAGATCCAGCAGTATGTGAACAGCCGCCACTTCACTGCCACCACCGATTTTTCGAGACTCGAAGAGGCTGACGCAATCCTGATCTGCGTCCCCACTCCGCTGAACGAATATCGCGAACCCGACCTGAGCTACGTGGAAGAAACTGCAAAATCCATTCAGCCCCACCTTCAAAAGGGTCAGCTCGTCGTTCTCGAATCCACCACCTATCCGGGAACGACCGAAGAACTCGTGCTTCCGATTCTCGAGAAGAGCGGCTTGCACTGCCCCATCGCCTCCGGCCCAGAAAACGAAAATGTCCCCGGCGATTTCTTCCTGGCCTTTTCACCGGAACGCGAAGACCCCGGCAACAAGCAATTCGGTCTAGCGCAAATCCCGAAAGTCGTTGGTGGCGTCAATCCGCCCAGCGGCCGCGCGGCCCAAGCCTTGTATGGTCAGGTCGTTGCAAAAGTGATTCCCGTCAGTTCCACACGGGCCGCCGAAATGGCCAAACTCCTCGAAAATATCTTCCGCTGCGTAAACATCGCGCTGGTCAACGAATTGAAGATGCTCTGCCTCAGAATGGGCGTGGACGTTTGGGAAGTAATTGACGCAGCAGCCTCAAAGCCCTTCGGATTCATGCCGTTTTATCCGGGACCCGGCCTCGGCGGCCACTGTATCCCAGTTGACCCCTTCTACCTTTCGTGGAAAGCCCGTGAATACGATTTCTCCACCCGCTTCATCGAACTAGCAGGCGAGGTCAACACTGCGATGCCATACCACGTGGTCGATTCCGTCGGCGAAGCCTTGAACCGCCACAGAAAGAGCCTCAAGGGTTCAAAGCTGCTCGTCCTCGGCGTAGCCTACAAGAAAGACGTAGACGATCTTCGCGAATCGCCGACGCTGAAAATTATGGAAATCCTCCAAAAGCGTGGCGCCGAATTCGAATACAACGACCCTTACTTCCCTCAACTCCACAAAATGCGCCACTACGATTACTCGGACATGAAGTCTGTTCCGTTGAATCCGCAGAACCTTGCCAAGTACGACGCCATCATCATCGCCACCGACCATTCCAGCTACGATTACGGAGCCATCGTCGACAATGCCAAGCTGGTCGTTGACACGCGCAACGCCACTCGCCGCGTTGTCCGCAACCGCGACAAAATTTTCCTTTGCTAGCTCGAATTATCCGCCAAAAGAGACTCACTTCGCTTTGGTGAGCTCGACTCGCGCTGTCGCCACGGGCAACACCGCTTCCATCAGCACCGGCAGTCTAGCGCTGTCATTGGTCAGATACAGCAAGAAGTGCGCGTCCTTCATTTCCGTGCCGTTATCCAGCACGTGAATCTCTATCTTTGTGGTGTTGAAGTTCCCCGCGGGCACACTCACCGCCGCCGATTTCCCCACAACTGCCGCCCGCACATCGTAAAGTTTGTGCCCGTCGTAAACCGGTCCGCGCACTTCGGGTGTCCGGTTCCAATCCACTCCCCGCAAATATTCCAACATTCCCAATGGATCGCGTGTCCCCGGCAAAACGCGCGCCGCGCTGATACCGGCCGGAGGAGGATCCCCCGCCGACGAAAGCAATCTCTCCACGCTGTCTACCTTCTGCCCTCGCTCGCTGAGGTGCATTCCGTACTGTAACCCGGTCATACTTCCCGCTTCACTATAGGAATCAAACTGGTCGTCCAGCTCAAATACCATCCGGTACGGACTTTCCGTATGCGCGAACGCTTGCAGGTGCCAGGAGCCTTTACCTCCCGTGTTTGTTTTCTCCGCAGCAACGATCTTCAGATCGGCAACGGTGCTGTTGAGTTTCGGGATATTCGCGTTGTATTCGAGAGTCTCGCCCTGGCGCAGGACAAATCCCGCCTCGGGAGAAGCTTCCTTCTTGAGCGACGCCTCACCGGCAGGCTCCGCCGGTGTAGCCGGAGCCGACGCACTTGGAGGGGATGCTGGGCTTGCGGGGCGGGCCGCGGGCGAATTCGCGGCTGGGTTCGTATGGGGAGGAACCCTGTGCGCCAGTCGCGAAAACAGAAACGCTCCCACAAGAAACAGAATGAAACAGATAACCAGCACCGCAACGAGTTTCCGGATAGTCATGCCGTTTCTGCGACGTAAGCAAGAATCAAAGTCTTCGCGCCCCTTCTCCCATCGTACAATAAGACAGTTTCTTTCACAGGAGGCTGGTCAGATGCGCTACCTGGTTACGGGCGGCGCCGGTTTTATCGGCTCAAACACGGTCGACGAGTTGGTACGGCGGGGCCACAGTGTCGTCGTGCTGGATGATCTTTCTGCAGGCAAGGAAGAGAACCTCGCCGAAGTACGCAGCAAGATCACTTTTGTAAAGGGATCGATTATCGACATGGAAGCGATCCAGAAAGCCATTCACCAGGCGGAATACGTCATTCACCTCGCCGCGCGCACTTCCGTTCCGCGCTCCGTAAAGGATCCCCTGGAAACCAACCGCATCAACGTCGATGGCACCCTCAATGTGCTCGTCGCCGCCCGCGACAATAAGGTAAAACGCGTGGTCCTCGCTGCGTCGTCCTCCGCTTACGGCGAAACTCCCACGCTGCCCAAAATCGAATCCATGCAGCCGAAGCCCATCTCACCTTACGGTGTCACCAAATACGTCGGTGAGCTCTACGCCCAGACTTTCGGCCGCTGCTACGGACTCGAAAACGTTTCCGTGCGCTACTTCAATATTTTTGGCCCGCGGCAGGACCCCGGGTCAGCTTATTCGGGCGTTCTTTCCAAATTTGCCACCGCTTTCCTCGAGGAAACTCCGCCCGTCATTTTTGGCGACGGCGAGCAGACCCGCGACTTTACCTATGTGGATAACGCCGTCGAGGCCAACCTGCTCGCCTGCGAAGCCCCCGGTGCTTCCGGGGAAGTCATCAACGTCGGGACCGGCTGTCGCGTCTCCCTGAATCAGACCTTGCAGCAGTTCCGTCGCATCACCGGCAAAAATCTCGAAGCCAGGTACGAGCCCAGCCGCGAGGGCGACATCCGCGATTCTCAAGCCGATATAACCAAGGCCCGCGAACTCCTTGGTTACGAGCCCACCGTGATGTTCGAAGAAGGCCTGGAACGCACTATCGCTTGGTACCAGCTTCACCACGAAAAGAACTCCGCCGAATAAGTCAGCCCTCTGCGCTTATCCTGCATCTAGAGTGGAGGGGGAAACGTGTCGGCTACAAATCCTCCTTTGTGCGTGCTAGGCTAACTCTTCATTTATTGAGCGCATTGACCGCGTGAAGACATCTCTTCCCATTTCCAGCCCGGGCCGGCGCTACCGGTTGATTGTTTTCCCGCTACTTGCACTCGTTGTTGCGCGCCCAAACAACGGCCAGCAACTCCCATCTACGCCCCAAAAAGCCGAAATCGCGGAAATAACCGCAAGCGGCCCCCAGCGAAAAGAAGGAGAGCTCTACATCGCGGACAACGATGTCGACCTTCACTATCACGGGATGCGCTTGCAAGCCGACCATGTGGAGTACAACAACGACACCAATCAGGCCGTGGCGCGCGGACACGTCATCTACGACTATCAGAACGAGCACCTGGAAGCTGATGAAGCCCAGTTAAATGTCGGCACGAACAAGGGCACGTTTCAAAACGTGCGCGGTTCTGTTCATTTGGACCGCCACCCCAATCCTCTCTTACTTGTCTCTGAAAACCCGCTGTATTTCCAAGCCACGAAGGTGGATCGCCTCTCGGAGGACGTTTACCTGGTTCACCATGGATGGTTCACGGTTTGCAATCCGCGAAGTCCTACCTGGCAGTTTTATGCCCCGGAAGCAAAAGTCACTTTGGAAAAAACGGTGGCGCTGGTCAACGCCAATTTTCGCGTGTACCGCGTTCCCTTGTTCTGGGTGCCCTACGCCACCGCACCCGCGGGAGATCGCATCCGGCAATCTGGCTTCATGCTTCCGATCTTGGGCAACAGCAACAGCAAGGGTTTTACGGTCGGCGACGCATTCTACTGGGCTCCCAAACCGTGGATGGATGCAACCGTCGGTTTTGAGTATTTTAGCCGCCGGGGTCCCGGCCAACGCGCGGCATTACGGATAAAGCCTTTCGAAAACACTTCCATCCGCTACAACTATTTCGGCGTGGAGGATCGTGGCGTACCCGGCGTTACTCCTCCCGAAAAGCAGGGTGGCTACTCGCAACAACTCGAAGTACAGTCCCTGTGGAGCCACGGTTGGCGGTTTGTTACCGATCTCAACCAGCTTTCTTCTCTCACCTTTCAACTCGCTTTCGCGGGAACTTACGCGGAAGCCATCAACTCCGAGATTCGCAGTTCCGTTTTTCTCACCAATAATTTCCGTGGGTTTAGCTTCAACGTGGCCAGTTTGAACGACCGCGGTTTTCTGGAACTGATTCCCGCCAACAGCGTCGTTTTGCGCAGCTCGCCCGAGGCTAACTTCTCGTCCGTGGAACAAGCCCCGTGGCGCGATCTGCCAGTCTACTTCTCTTTCTCGACCTTCGCCGGAACCGTCCACCGCGACGACGAGTTCATCAACACGCCGAATTTCGTCGGTCGCACCGAATTCGCACCGAAAGTTACGATCCCGATTCATTTCGGCGCTTGGCTCGGCGTGACCACCTCGGCGACGTTCCGCACGACCTATTACGGCGACTCCTTCAACGCCGAAGGTGAAGTTTCCGGCACAGGCATTACTCGCAATACCGGCGAATTCGAGGTCGACCTGCGCCCTCCCACTCTGGAGCGCTTCTTCGAGCGCCCTTTGACCCGCCGCCGCTACAAACACACCATCGAACCGCTGGTCACCTACCGCTACGTTACCGGTGTGAACGATTTCGCCGATTTTATCCGCTTCGACAGCAACGCTACAATTACAGACACCAACCAGTTCGAGTATGGAATCACCCAGCACCTCTACCTGAAACAGGGCGACGATCAACCGATCGATTTTCTTTCCTGGAAACTCGTCCAGGACCACTATTTTGATCCAACGTTTGGCGGCGCCCTGGTCCCGGGTCAGCGTAACGTCTTTCAGCCTCTGGATTCGATCACTCCCTTCGCCTTCGCCGCTACGCCGCGTAACTGGTCTCCTATCGTCAGCGACGTCACCCTCACGCCCGGCGGCCGCTACGACGCCGAGTCCATCATCGAATACGACCCCCAGTTAAAGAAGGTGACTACCATCGGGACGCTTCTGAAGGTAAAACCCTACAGCGAGTTCTATGCCACCATCGGGGATTTTCGGCTCCAGGGTAATCCCACGGTGCAGCCGCCCTCTCACCAGATTCGCGGCATCATCGGTTACGGTGACCTCGTCCGCAAAGGATTCAACCTTTCCGCGGGTGTCAGCTACGACATACTTACCGATACACTGCTGAACCAGTTCGTGCAGGTTAGCTACAACGGCGGCTGCTGCGGATTGTCGGTCGAGTACGGACGGTTCAACCTCGCGACGGTCCGTTCGGAAAATCAGTTTCGCGTCGGCCTGATTCTCGCAAACATCGGCACCTTTGGTAACCTGCGGCGCCAGGAGAAAATTTTCTGAAGACGGCGACCATCCAACTCGAATTTGCCTCGATTCTGGAAATTGCAAAGCTCTTCCGGCGGGGCAAACTTTCGCCAATAGAACTGACAAGGTTCGTCCTGGATCGAATTCACAAACTGAATCCACGGCTGAATGCCTACATCACGGTCTGTGAGGAAGCAGCCTTGCAAATGGCCGCGCAGGCCGAGGCTGAACTCTGTGTCCGCACAAAGAGCAAGAGCCGTCGCGACCGCGGCCCCCTGCATGGCGTCCCCATCTCCCTCAAGGACAACATCTACACCAAAGACATTCGCACCACCGGCGGATCGAAAATCCTGAAGGAATTCGTGCCTCTCCACGACGCTCCGGTCGTGACTGCGCTGAAAAGAGCGGGCGCCGTGATCCTCGGCAAAACGAACATGCACGAATTTGCCTACGGCGCGACCACCGAAAATCCGCATTTTGGCCCCACGCGAAACCCCTGGGATCGCGAACGCATCGCCGGCGGTTCCAGCGGCGGATCGGCCGCGGCACTGGCAGCCGGTTTGTGTTACGGCAGCATCGGTACGGATACGGGTGGATCGATCCGAATCCCGGCTTCGCTGTGCGGGGTTGTGGGATTGAAGCCCGGACTTGGTCGCGTAAACCCTGAAGATGTCATCCCCCTCTCGCCCACTCTGGATTTTGTCGGGCCACTGGCGCGCACCGTGGAGGATGCGGCACTTATGATGGACCCGATTTTCATTCGCGGAAAGACCGAAAAAGCCCCGCTCCTGGCTAAAACCTCCTCTTCCGGCGCGCGGCGGCCAACCCTCGGAATTCCGAAGGAATTTTTCCTGCAAGTACTCGATTCGGAAGTGGAAGCCGCCTTCCGAAACGCGGTGACAAGACTCGAGAAACGAGGCGCGCGCTTGACGGAGATTTCCTTACCGCAGTCGGAGGAGACCGAAGAGGTCGGAAACCAAATCGCTTGGGTCGAAGCTACCGTTTACCACCAGCAAGCCGGTTGGTTTCCCGACCATGCCGCGGAATACAGCGAGGAGGTCTATAAGCGGCTGGAATTGGGCACAAAGGTGACCGCGGTCGATTATTTGCGGGCACGAACCTTTCGCGAGAGATTTAAGGAACAAGTGCGGCACGTTTTTGCCGCCAACGATTTGGACGCCCTGGTGGTTCCAACAACACCCATCGCCGCAACACAACTCGGCGAAAATTCCGTTTCCATCCGCGGAACTTCCTATCCCACGCGTGCTCTTCTTCTTCGCCTGAACCGCCCCGCCAATCTTGCCGGTCTTCCAGCCGTTTCCGTGCCCTGCGGATTCACCAAAACCGGTCTGCCCATCGGCCTACAATTCATCGCTGAATGGACCGACGAACCTCTGCTTCTGGAAATCGCACGTGCCTTCGAACGCGAATTCCCCATGGCGGTCCACCCGCAACTGCCAAGTCTCGACTAAACCTTCAAGCCTGTGTGACCTCGCCAGCCGTCGTGATCGCCCCGCGTTGCTTCACGATCCAACTGCCAATCAGGTAGCCCACCGTTCCGGTGATCATCCCTGCCAAAACGGCCACGCAATAGTGATACCGGCCCCACACCGTCGAGACGCACATACCCAGGTAGAAAGGCAACAACGTCCAGAACAACCAGCGGCGATACTTCCATGCGCCCCACAGCGCTGCCGTAGCGCCAGTCACATGAGCCGACGGAAACGCCGCGCCTCGCACGCGGCCATAGTGCTCAATAAAGCCCATCATCGCCGTGAACGGCCCGCCATGTAGCGGCTCTTTCCACCAGCCCGCCATCGCAAACCAAGGGCTTTCGATCGGGAAAAACATGGCGATGAAATAGCCGATCATATAGCCCGCCATGGAATACGTCATCACCGACCAGTAGCCTCGCCAATCCTTGCGCATGTAAAGCGCAAACCCAACGATCAGGAGATACGTGAAGTACGTGAAGTAAATCAACTGCATGGCGTCATTGCGAAATGGCGTGGCAAATTGCTCGAGCCAAACCGAGGGATGCACGCCGGTCAGCCAGTAGTCGGCAGCGATGAGCCTCGCGTCCTGCCAGTGAGGCGTCACCAGCGTCATCAGGTAAGCCAGCTCTTCAAAGCAAAATAGGAAAAAAAGATGCGGATACCAGTGGCGCCAGAAGTGCCACCAATCGGCTGAAAAGGACGGCCCATGAATTTCACTTCGCGTTGCTGCACGCGCTTGAATAAGACACAGCCAAAGAACAATCGTCGCAACGATAGCCTGTGCAGCTAGCAAACCAAAGGGATGAGCCAGATTCTCGGCGAATGTCGCGATCAGTGCACTCGTCGCGCCGAGATAACCGAGCGCCAGCCACTCAAACGCGCCGCACGCGGCCCACGCTTCGGCGATTGTTCTGTTCAACGTTCCCGACACGCGCAGTGTTTCGCTTTCTGCGGCGGGCAAAGCCCCCGCCGGCCGGTCCAACGCACTCGCAGGCGTCCAGGCCGAATCGATCGATTGCTGTCTCCATTCTCTGATGTTTCCGTCCTTCATGCTGGTCCCTCGCTGGGGTGGATTTCCTGAGATGCGAAACTGTTTTGCGCTGAAATGATCTTCTTCTCTTGATGCCAGTGCCAAACCGTCCAATTCTTCTGATTCGCCAACGCGGCCAGTTGCTTTCTCGGATTGACGGCGTGGCCATGGCCGACAGCGCAAAGAAAGTGCCTGTCCAATAAGCTGTTCCCATATGCGTACGACAGGCGCAAATCCATCTTCGCCTGTGCCGCGATTGCCTTTACCAGCTGCGCTTTTGATCGCCCGTAAAGGGCTTGGCCGTCGATCTCGCCGGTCCACCGCCCGCGCATTTCCTTGAGATCGGTTGCGAAGATACGAGGCCGAAGCTGCACTCCGCGCGCTTCTAGCTCGCACTCGAGAGCGGTTGCGGCCATTTGCGCCAGCGCCTCGAGCGTCCCGCTCACCAGAAAAATGCTGTGGCCTTGCTGCGTATGCCACACGACTCGCGCAATTCCTTCTTCAAAGAAAGCGATGGACCCCATGTGCCGAAAAATCAGGTCGCGGCACACGCCAGCCAAGTAATGTTTGTTTTCATGTTGCACCGCCAGAATTCCTCTTGGCAGCAACCGCAAGCTCTCGCTCGTCCAGCGCAAGTAATTTATAAAGGGAATCCTGTGGTTCTTGCGCAGTTCGCGGAAAAATCGCCATTCGAGCGATGGCCCCGGGACCAACGTTCCGTCCAAATCGAAAAATGCTGCAACGCCACCCTCCTTAGGTTTTGCCTCGCCCATCATGCGGCAGTTCCCTCAGGACGCTGCCTACTCGAATGCCCCGGCAACTTCTCCGCAAAATACTTCCAACCCTCGAGCAGCACCGGCACTCCTCGGATCACACAAAATCCTGCCGTCGCCCACGCCAGCAACTGCGCCCCCAACCGAATCGCGGCACGCAGGTCCGGAGTCACCGGCCCGAGAAGCGCCACCGGCCCCTGCGTCAAAGCCAATTCCAGCCCCAGATAGCAAAAGCACAAACATTTCAGTGTCGCGTACATGCCTCGGCTCCACCGCGAGGCCACCACCGCGCGCGCCCACTTGTTCGGCAGCATGGCGCTCGCGCCCCAACCGAATTGCCCCGATTTCATCGCCAGCCCGCGCAAAAAATCTGTGGCCGCTCCGCGCGCGAAAAATAACATCGGCAGCCACAACGACACCATCCCCACAACCGCGAAGTACGTGAAATACATGTTCTCGACCATGCGATCGCCGAGAATATCGATCTGCGCACCCTCCGGCGTGGCCATCCTCTTCGTCCGCGCGATATGTCCGTCAAGCACATCCAGCCCGATTGTGGCAACCGTCAAAGCCACCGCCAGCAAATTCAGCCACGCGTTCCGCCCGAAAAGCCCGACCGATACAAATCCCACTCCCACTCGCAGAAAGGTCACTTTGTTCGGTGTCCAGATCATCATCGGTGCCCGTGTCCTGTGTCTGGCAATGCAGTTAGCAAAGACGAGGCCATCCGAGACGACAATAACCAGCTTCTTTTCAATCAAATAAAGACTGCCGCCCGACATTCTTATAGCCACGCTGTCAGCAAAACGCACCACTTGTCCGCGTGACCTTGCCGCTTGTAACTTGTGCTCGCGCTCGACAATCTCAACCGAGGCGCAGCTCAGAGCCTCCTGGCCTTCGCAAAAGCCCGTCGGTTTTGTGCGAGAATAGGAACGAAAAGGAAAAGGACACGCTAATGCATGATGTTCCCCTAGCCGGTGCCTTCCTCGCGGGGTTGATTTCCTTCCTCTCCCCCTGCGTTCTCCCACTCGTGCCTGGGTACATCTCCATGCTCTCTGGCATGAGCGTGGAGCAGTTGCGTCAGGGTCAACAACCGAAGTCCGGCCTCTTCGCCTCCGCTCTCTCCTTCGTCATCGGTTTTTCCGTGGTTTTCATCGCCTTCGGAGCATCCGCAAGCGCCGTCGGCGGTTTCTTGAATGCCCACAAAAACCTGCTCGCCCCTGTTGCGGGCGCCCTCATCCTTCTCTTCGGTCTTCATCTCCTCGGCGGTTTGATCAAGATGAATGTCCGCGCCGGGATCATCCTCGGCGCAATTCTCGTCGCTCTAGGAGTTGCCGCGCTGATTCACGGCGGTCCACTGTTCGCCGGTTTGGGCGCAGCGCACTTCTTCTCTCTCTCCATCATCGGCTTCTTCGGGCCGATGCTCGCGCGGTGGTTGAATCAGGACGTCCGCCTGCGCAGCAAAGACACCAAGCCCGGAATCCTCAGTGGCTTTCTCCTCGGGTTCGCCTTCGCCTTTGGCTGGACTCCATGCATCGGCCCCATCCTTTCCGCCGTGCTGGTCCTCGCCGCCGCAAGCCAAACAGTAACGCGCGGTGTTTTGCTGCTCGCCGTCTATGCCGCCGGTCTTGCCGTGCCATTCCTACTGACGGCCGTTTTGCTCAACCAGTTTCTACGCTTCTACCAGAATTTCCGCAAACACCTCCACACCGTCGAGGTTTTCAGCGGCGCGTTGTTACTTTTCGTCGGCGGACTGGTCTTCTTCAACAAGCTGACTTGGCTGGCCGGAAAGTTGACCTTTTTGAACCGTTTCAATTTATAAGGAAGGTGGTTTCAGGCGAGTCATGAAAAAAGTTGTCATCATAATCTTTACAGTTCTGGTCCTGGTGGGACTAACGATCTACGTTGATCGCGCGACACGCCTGCCGAACAAGGCAGTCGCAGCTGTACCGGAGGCGACCACTTTCGTGAGCAAGCCCGCTCCGGTACTAAAGTTGAAGGATCTGAACGGCGAAGACGTCGCGCTCACGGACCTCAAAGGCAAAGTAGTCTTCGTCAATTTCTGGGCCACTTGGTGCGGACCCTGCCAGGAGGAGATTCCCTCCTTGATCGACATGCAAAACAAATATGCCTCGAAGGGCTTCACCGTCCTCGGAATCGCCATGGACGACGAGGGAAAAAGCGTGGTTGCGCCCTTCGTGGCAAAAGAAAAATACGACGTGAACGGCCAGCAGCTCCTCATTAACTATCCGATCGTGATTGGCAGCGACGAAGCCGCCGACAGATTCGGTGGAATCATGGGCTATCCCACCAGCTTTCTGATTTCCCGCAGTGGTAAACAGATCATGAAATTCCAGGGACCGCCGGATCTCGACCTCGTCGAGAAAGCTGTCGAATCGTCGGATTAACAGGACCGCGAATGCTCTCCGAACACAATTTTCAGAAAAAAGCCGACGCGGCCTTCGAGGACCTCAAGCGCAGAATGCTGAAGCTCGGCGATGAATATGGTTTTGACGTAGAGGGCGAGAGCGGCAAACTCGAAGTGATCTTCGAGGATCCCGAACCGGCCAAGTTTGTGGTTTCGCCAAACACGCCCATCCGCGAAATCTGGATCTCCGCACTTTCTACTAGCTTCAAACTCGCCTGGTCCGAAGCCCGCGACACCTTCGTTCACGAAAAAAGCGGCGAAGATCTTTACGCGGTGATGAGCCGCGTCACCTCTCAACAACTCGGAACGCAGGTGACAGTGTGAAACGCTCCACGACTTTTCTTTTTCTCATTGCTGCCGCTGCTCTGGCGCTCTCGCCCATTGCTGTTTCGCAGGGCGTCTCCGGCAAGGATGTCGTCGCTCCATCCGCCTATGTCTCCTACGATCCTGCCGCCCGCGGCATGGACGTTCAAGTAGCTGTGGTTCTGAAAATCCGTCCCGGCTTTCACGTCAACGCCCACGAAGTCTCGTTCGAATATCTGATCCCGACAGAACTTCGTGCCGAAGTTCCCGCCGGCTTCAAAATGAGCGACGTGCTCTATCCCAAGGGCACTCTCGAAACCTTCGCCTTCGCGAAAAACAAGCAGCTCAACGTTTACAGTGACTCGGTTACCGTGCGCTTGCCGCTGACGGTTCTGCCTAACGCACCCCTCGGTGACCAGCACCTGGCCATGAAACTGCGCTATCAAGCCTGCAGCACCGAAATCTGCCTCCCACCAGTGACCAAAGACGTCGACGCCACGATCAACGTCGTCGCCGCCCAATCCGCCGCTAAGCCCGCAAACGCCGCAATTTTCGCAAAATAACTTCTCACGGCTAAAGTTTAAACGACGTGTCATCCTGAGGAGCGCCGTTCCGGATGAGGGATCTCAGCCACACCTGGCCTCGACGTTTTGAAATTGCCCGGGCCCTTTTTTCACTCTTTCACTCTGGAACTCTTCCACTGCTTCCTCTTCCTTCCTGATTCCACTCCTCCAACGCCTCCCGCACCCGCCTCACCACGCGCTCCTGCCCAAGCACCACCATGGTGTCAAACAACGGCGGCGCCACCGCCTGCCCAACGATCGCCACGCGTGTCGCGTTGATCAGCAACCCAGCCTTAACGCCCGCCTCTTCGGCAACGTTCCGCGCAGCATGATCGCACGCATCGTGATTCCACTCCGTCAAACCCGCCAAAGCATCGGCCAGATTCTTCAACAGCGACGGCACCTTCTCATCTTTCCAAAACTTCGCCTTCGCCGCCGGGTCCCGCGTAAACTCGTCGCTAAAAAATGCTCGCGACCAGGTCGAAAAATCCGGCAACAACCGCACCCGCGGGCGCAGCAAATCCACAGTCTTCGAAAGCCACTCCTGCCCCGCGCCCGCAGCCCATTCTTCTTTCCACAACCCATCCTGCTTCAACTGCTGCTCCACCTCCGGCAGCAACTCCGCAATCGGCAGCTTCTGCAGATATTGCGTGTTAAACCATTCCAGCTTGGCGCGATCGAACACGCCGTTCGTCCGGCTGACACCCGATAACGAGAACTTCTCCAACAAGTCCCTGGTACGAAGATATTCCTCGTCGCCCCCGGGTGCCCACCCAAGCAACGCCAGAAAATTGCGAAACGCCTCTGGCAGAAATCCCTCGCGCCGGTATGTGTTTACATCCGTCGCCCCATGCCGCTTCGAAAGCCGTTTCTTGTCCGCTCCTAGAATCAGCGGCACATGTGCGAAAATCGGCGGCTCCGCCCCCAGCGCGCGATACAGCAAAACCTGCTTCGGCGTGTTGGAAATATGATCGGCCCCGCGGATCACGTGCGTAATGCGCATATCGATGTCGTCCACCACCACGCTCATTTGGTACATCGCCTGCCCGAATTCCTCACCATCCTTCCCGGAGCGCACCAGCACGAAATCTTCAATCTCGTCGTTGGAAAATTCGCTTTCGCCAAAAACAGCGTCGTAAAACTTCGTCGCCCCGCCAATCGGTACCTTGAACCGAATCGCCGGCTTGGTGTCGGGTGAAGACGGCTTGCCGTCGCGGCAGGAGCACCGAATCACGCGCCGCACCTGTGCTTTTTCCGCACCTTCTTCGGCGTGATCGCCGCCCGCATACCGTTCGGGCGGGCAGTAGCACAAGAAAGCTTTCCCATTCGCGAGCAACTTCTTCGCCTCTTCGCGATAAAGCCGCTTTCGCTGCGACTGGTAAAACGGCCCTTCATCCCAATCCACGCCCAGCCACTTCAGTCCGTCGATGATGCCTTCGACGAGTTCCGGCTTGTTGCGCTCCGCATCGGTATCCTCGATCCGCAGAATCATCGTTCCGCGGTTCTTGCGCGCAAACAGCCAGTTGAACAGAGCCGTGCGCGCCCCTCCGACGTGGAGATACCCTGTCGGCGAAGGCGCAAAACGCACTCGAATGCTTCCCTGGGGAGTGTTATTCGCTTCAGTCATAGTCAGTGGCTTCCCGCCTCTAGCGCTGAAAACTCCAGTTTAGCGGAAGCCTGCCCAACGCGTCCAACACGCCAGCGCTCTGACACTCTTACACTTTTTTACGATTAAACTTCTTCGCCATCATCACAGACCGCCAGTAATGACGTGCCACGGATTAGGAAGCGCCCGGTAGCGCCAGCGACGCCTGCCCAAAAACGTACCGCCATCCAGAGGGTCTGCGTACGTACGTGTCGCTGAACCACAACGTATGATCGAAGGGCTTCCCGTCTTTCGTCCCCTTGGCCCATAATTTCGCTGTCACGACGGCCGTGTCGCCCCACATGCGAACCGTCTGTGACGTATCTTCCTGGTGCTCCCAAACATATTGGCCGCTCCGCGCTTCTTCGAGCAGATCCTTTTTCGTGAAAACCTTTCCCGAGCCCGTCACCAGGATAAAATCGTCTGCTAGAATGCGATTCATCACATCGAGGTTGTTATTCTTCACCGCAGCCTGATATTCGGTGTCCAACGCGGCCACCGTTTTTGCATCATCTGTGACCGTCGGCGCGCTGGAGTGCGTCCGCGCAAGCAGGATAAAACCACCGCTGCAAACCCAGGGAAAGACCGCCGCGCATAAGGCCAAGATAACTTCTCCAACCAACACTCTTCTCCTCATATTTCCTCCTGCGATTGTCTACCTCTGAATCTCGTCCTTGGCTCGCGCTTCAGGTCTCTAGATGTGGATCGGGGACGCGGCGAAGGAACACGTAGACCGAGTGCATCTTCGCCGCGTTTGGGGTGTACAGCACCAAATCCGCCATGAAGCCAAGCCACTAGACTACGCTGGGCTTATCCGCATCTCGCGCATCCATTGGGGCGGTTGATGCGAAGCGTAGGTTTTTTGCCCGCGGCATGTTGGTCGTTCTCGGACTTCGCTACCTCGTAATTTGGACGTTTCCGGCCTTCGCCTCTTCGTTAGGTTGTAGTCCGAAAACGTCCAATTCGTGCTATCGATTCGGCTATTATGAATCTACCGAGAAAAATGAAACTCGATCGAAAGATATGTTCGCGGGCAAGGCTCTCCCGCGATCCGCGGTTCGACGGCAAATTCTTCATTGGTGTGCTTGGCAGCGGTGTGTATTGCCGCTCGATCTGTCCCGCCCCCACCGCAAAAGAGAAAAACGTCCGCTATTTTGAGACCGCGGCAGCCGCCGCCAAAGCGGGATTTCGCCCGTGTTTGCGTTGCCGGCCGGAGTGCTCGCCCGGAACTCCTGCATGGTCCGGCACCTCAAACACCGTTTCCCGGGCCTTGCGGCTAATCGCCGAAAGCGGTTTAGAGGACGGCGGCGTGGAAGCTCTTGCGGATCGACTCGGCATCGGCTCCCGCCACCTTCGCCGCCTATTTCTAAAACACTTAGGCGCGACGCCCAGCGCTGTTGCCCATACCCGTCGTTTGCATTTTGCCAAGAAGTTGATCGACGAAACACGCTTGCCGATGGGTGAGGTTGCCATCGCTTCGGGCTTCGGCTGTGTCCGCCGATTCAATGCGGCAATCCAAAAACTCTACAAGCGGACTCCAACGCGGATTCGCAAGCTCGCGCGTCCCGCAGCACATCCAGCGGAGAACCAATATCTGTTCCAACTTCGGTACCGGCCTCCGTATCACTGGGGCGGCATGCTGGCCTTTCTAGCCAAGCGCGCCATTCCAGGCGTGGAAGCGGTCGAACATGGCACCTACCGTCGCACGATTTCGCTGCAAGGAGAGGACGGGTACTTTGAGGTTTCGCTGAATGCGGCCGCACATGCGCTCGCTGTTAGGATTCAGTTTGGCGACCCCTGCCTGCTCTTCTTGATCATCGAGCGCCTGCGCGCCATGTTCGATCTGAACGCGGATTGGACGGACATCGCGCGGACTCTCAGAAAAGATCCCGCGCTTGCCGAACGAATTCGCGACACTCCCGGCCTGCGCATTCCCGGATGCTGGGACGGTTTCGAACTTGCCGTACGCGCGATTCTCGGCCAGCAGATCAGCGTCTCTGCCGCGACAGCATTGGCTGGTCGTGTGGTCGCTACTTTTGGCGAGCCTCGTCCTGCTATGAACAAGCTGACTCACATTTTCCCGCCTCCCGCGATTCTTGCGGAGGTGGATCTGACGAAAGCCGGACTGACGAAAGCGCGCTCGGAAACCGTCCGCGCACTGGCTCACGCAGTTGCCTCAAATCAAATTCGTTTTGACGCGATCGCTGATTCCGAACACTTCCTCACGCGGCTATGTGAAATCCCTGGAATCGGGAAATGGACCGCGCAATACATTGCGATGCGCGCGCTCGGTGAGCCAGACGCCCTGCCAAGTGGCGATCTTGGACTCCTCCGAACATTGGGGCTAACGAACCCTCGCGCGCTCGACGAACGCTCCCAGGCGTGGCGGCCTTGGCGCGCCTATGCGACGGTCTATTTGTGGAACGGCCCGAGCCGTTCCGACAATTCGGGTTCGCGGCCGCCCCGCTCGCGCAAACCCCTCCGTGCAGAAGGTCTTGTTCCCCGGCGCGTATTCCGCGCTTCATCGCCAGCCGGCAAATGAGAAATGCCTAAGGCTTCGATGCTATCCGCAAGAGCATCCCGGTTCCGGCTTCCAATTTCGCATCGTCTTTTTCAAAGTGCAGCGTAATTTCACTGACCGGCAAGCTTTTCCCGGTGTGTACGATCTTGATCCCCTTCAGATCGTAGACACCGCAGGCATCCGACGAAAAAACCCACAACGCTTGCAGATCGTCACTTTCAATCGGGCCATCACAACCCAGAGCCGGATTGGCGCTGACGTGTACTAGAACTCCGCCGGCTACTCCTTTCCCTACTTGCTCCTTCGCCCGGTTGCGCACCGCACCCCCATTGCCGAAACGAACGTCTCCCCCGATCTGCACGGTATCCGCCCAGCCATTCGGGGTGCCGATATCCGCGCCGGAATGCGCCAATTGTGCGGTTTGCACTGCGCGACGAGACGCAATCGCCCGCAGGTATGTCACAATCGGTACCGCTTCTTTGTGATCTTCCAGTTGATCGAATTTTAGAGTCACTTTCATGCCCGAACCATCCGTATCCGTTTCCACCGACAAAATCGAGCCTTTGATCGTTGCTCTAAAGGGAATCTTTTCTCCATCCGGAAGCGGCACGGCCTGCGCAATTTTTGCCTCTATCGCCTGTCCGCGCTTCGCATCTTTTACCGAAATCGGCTTGTCTAGCCGTATCGGGATAACCGTACCGGCGGGAATCATCGCCGAGTTCTCTCTCATTGGGGCGCCGTGAACTTCCGGCTCGTGCCACCATACGAACGGCAAGGCGAACAGCAGGACCGTCAGCGCCAACCTGTCGCACGAAATCCACATGAAAGCCCTCCGGGCTTAGCAACTTACCTTGCGCCCGTCATCGGCACAAGGCCAACGCTTCCGCCTGACCCCTGCTACCTCTTACGCCAACAGTACCCTGGTACGCTTGCCGCCCCATTTTTGTTAGCCTCATAATCGCAAGTGATTCGATTGTGTGTGGTTAGGCGGCATAGGTGCGCCTCGCAGCAGTGTTTTTCCAGGTCTCTCGCGGCGCGAATTCGCGGCGGAAGTGCCGGACTGCCTGAGTGCGATTAGCACCGTAGCCGTCTTGCTTTTCGACACAACGGGAAAGCCCAGTCTTCTCAATGGTTCAGAGTCTCATCGCCATCGGTTTTCTGCTCGCCACGATTCTCGTCGCGGTGTTTTTCGCTTCGATCTATTCGCTGAAGCGGCAATCCTACCTGCTCTACTGGGCCGCCGCCTGGCTGCTCTATGCCTTCCACCTGCTTCCCGCGGCGCTCTCTCAGTGGGTTGCCCCGAATGCATTTTTCGCCGCGCTCAGCCCCGGCCTGTTCGCCCTCGCCGGAATCAGTTTTTTTCTCGGCACGCAGGTTTATATTCGTCAAAAGCCCTGGTTCGGTCTCGCCCTAACTACCGCCGCGATTCTCCTCGCCTGGTCCCTCGCCAACGCTTCCCAGGTTCTGCTCGTTTCCGCGGTAATGCCCGCATCATTGCTCTACGTCGCCGTCGCCCTACTCTTTTGGCTCGAAAGTCGCAACCACGAAACTCTCTCGGACAAGCTCCTGGCCATCGCCTTCGCTTTCTGGGGCCTCCTGACTCTCTCTCTCTACGGCCTCCACGGCGCACGCGCATTCCTCGGCCAGTCCCTCCAGATGATCACCGTCATTCCCATGCTTTTCGTCTGCATGCTGCTCCTGATGGCGAATTACGAAGAGGAAAAGCGCCGCGTCGAACGCAACATGCTCGCGCTTTCCAACCTCAACCTCGCCACTTCGACCTTCGTTGGCGGCGAAATCCAGCGCATGCTCGCGCAAGCCCTCGATCGCGTTCTCGGCGTCATCCGTCTTCCCGCCGGCGCATTATTCCTCCATCACGGCGATCCTGCAGGTCCAAGTTCCGTAGTCTCCGCCGGCATTTCCGAAGACTTCTGCCGCAAAGCGCAAACCGAAGGCCTCGATGAGTATCTCGTCAGTATGGTTTCGCGCCTCGGCGGCTTGCTCGGTTTCCGCGACCTCCGTGACGACAACCTCTCCGCCCTCGAAAAGGACGAACCCATCCGCCGCTTCCGCGAACTCGCGCTCGAACACGGCCTTCGCAGCGCCGTGGTCATCAGCCTGCAAGCCAAAGAACAAGCCTTCGGCATGCTTCTTCTCGGCACTCCCGACAGCCGCCGCTTCACTCCCGCCGAGCTGCGCCTCCTTCTCGCTCTAGGCCACCAGATCGGCGTCGCCGTCGAAAATAGCTACTTGATTCAGCAGACTTCCCGCCGCTCCGAAGAACTCCACGTCCTGAACGAAATCGGCCGCGCTCTCAGCTCCACCCTCAACAAGGAAGATCTTCTGCGCAGACTCTGGGAAGAACTCCGCCGCCTCTTCGACGTCGAAAACCTCTATCTCGCCACTTTCGATTCCGCCCGCGACCAGATTCACTTCGACCTCGAACTCGTCAAGGGCGTTCGCCTTCCCCAACGCTCCCGCCCGGCCGGCAACCATCTCACCGAATATATTCTCCGCACTCGCCAGCCCGTTCTTGTTCGCGACAACTTCGTCTCCGAAGTCCGCAAGCTCGGCGTCGAGCCGCTCCGCACTGCCGGGTCCTTCTGTGGCGTTCCGCTTGTCGCTTACGATCACGCCATCGGCGCTCTGTGCATCTTCTCCGACAACGAGCGCGCATACGACGAAGGCCATCTCGAACTGATGCGTGTCCTCGCCAGCGAGGCCAGCATTGCAATCGAAAACGCCCGCCTTTTCCAGGAAGAGCGCACCAAAGCCCGCCATCTGAGCCTGCTCAACTTAATCTCTCGTGATGCCATCGCCACTCTCAACCCCGATGAAATCCTCGCCAAAATCGCGGGCCAGCTCGAAAACGGCCTTTCCTACGACCACATCGGCATCGCCATTCTCGAGTACACCACCCGCGAACTCATCGTCTCCGCGGAAAGCGGCAAACGTCGCGGCGCGCTCGGCAAAAAAATCCCCCTCGACACCGGCTTGATCGGCCAGGTGGCGCGCACCGGCAAAGCCAGTACCTACCGTTCCTCCGTCAACTCCCAAAACAGCCCGCAACCGGTTCTCGCCGATTCGCTAACCGCCATGGCCCTGCCTATTTTCTATGGCGATCATCTACACGGAGTCCTGTACGTCGAAACCCTCGAACGCGCCGACTTCACCGAAGAGGAATCGCTTCTCCTGCACACCCTCGCCGACCTGATCGCTGGCGCCTTCCACAATGCCCAAACCTTCCAGAAAGCCCAGGAGCAAGCCATCACCGACGGTTTGACCGGCGTAAAAACCCACCGCTTCTTCATGGAAGCGCTTTCTTCGGAATGGAAGCGCTCTTCCCGCGCCGGGCGTTCTTTTGCTCTGGTTCTCATGGACCTCGACCGCTTCAAGTTCGTCAACGATTTCTACGGCCACCTCGAAGGCGACCTCGTTCTCCAGCGCGTCGGTCAAATCCTGGAAGCCAATTGCCGCCGCTCGGACGTCGTCTCGCGCTATGGCGGAGACGAATTCGTCATCCTCATGCCCGAAACTACCATGGAGCAGGCCCGCCAGCTCTCCGCCAAACTGCGCGGGTGGATTGCCTCCGACCCGCTGCTGCGCGAAAAAAATATCAGCGCTAGCTTTGGCGTGGCTTCCTACCCGCTGCATGGCTCCGCTCCGCAAGAACTCATCCAAGTCGCCGACGCCTCCATGTACCTCTCCAAGCACCAGGGCGGCAACACGGTCTCCACCGCCGAGCACATCGATCCCAACGAATCCCGCCGCTGGAAGCGCGACGTCCTCGAAGCCTATCTCGGCGTGACGCTCAAGCGTCTCTTCGCCACCGGCCCAGAAGCCTTTGAAGAAATCTACCAGCGCCTGCGGCAATTTTCCGATTCGCTGCCCGCCGCGGAAGTTTCCGCGTTCGACCGCGCCGATGGTCCACACGGCCTTCCACAATCCATCCTCGACACCGTCACTTCGCTCGCCTACGCTATCGACGCCAAGGACCAGTACACCCAAGGCCATTCGCAAAAAGTCTCCGCCTACGCCGCTCTTCTCGCCGAAGCCCTGGGCATGTCCGAAGGCGAAGTGGAAGAAATCCGTATGGGCGCCATCCTTCACGACGTCGGCAAAGTCGGCATCCCCGAACATATCTTGAATAAAGGCGGCCCGCTCAATCCCGAAGAGTGGGACACCATGAAGACTCACGTCATCTTCGGCGGAAAACTGCTCGAGCCCATGGCTCCGCTCGAGCGCATTCGCCAGATGGTCCTGCATCATCACGAATTTTTTGACGGCTCCGGTTATCCTGAAGGCCTCGCCGGACAGAATATCCCTCTCGGCGCCCGCATCATCACCATCGCCGATTCCTACGACACCATCACCAGCGACCGCAGCTACAAAAAGGGCCGCACCGCCGAAGAAGCCCTCGCCGAAGTCGAACGCTGCGCCAACAACCAGTTCGATCCCGAACTCGTCGTCGCCTTCGTCCGTGCCATGCGCCAGCTTCCGAATCCCATCATCGAAGTCACTTCCCTCCTCTCCCGAAACTCGTGATCTTCAGCTCCGGTAGCGCTGCGCCTTCAGGCCAGTATCTTGGGACTTTCCACTGTTCTTAGTCCGCTACAAAAAAGCTTACCTTTTGCCGCGCCGCAACCCGCCAGAACGGATGAGATTCTAAGGTACTGGATTCCACGCCTCGCTGGACGACTCTGCTACAGTGGAACCGAGGCTTTCGAAGGCGCGCTGGGGAAATGGCTATGCCAACCGCAACTGTGAAGTGGACGGGACAACAGAAATTCGCGGCTACAGACCCGTCGGGTCATACCGTGGCGTTCGACTCCGACGGCGAGTCCAATACCGCTCCGTCGCCGATGGAGATGACCTTGATGGCGCTCGGCGCATGCACGGCGACGGACATCGTCATCATCTTGGAGAAGAAACGGCAGAAACTGGAATCGCTCGAAGTGGTCTGCTCCGGCGAGCGCGCTGCCAAACCGCCCAGGGTGTGGGTGAAGCTGGACGTGCTGTTTCGCCTGCGCGGCACGGTGGACGAAGGCGCGCTGAAGCACGCGATCGAACTGACCAAAGATAAATACTGCTCCGTGGCGGCCATGCTGCAGAAAACGGCGGAGATTACGTGGCGTCACGAAATTCTGTCCGCACCATGAGCGCAGCCTTCCGCTTGTCTCTGCGGAAGCGCTTCGCATAGAATCAACGTTTGGCACCAGGGGCTCGAACTTCCCAAGGAGCATCATGTCTCGCCGCGTCGCCGCAAAAATTACGGGTGTAGCCGGGTACGTTCCGCCGCGGGTCTTGACGAACGCGGACCTGGAAAAAATGGTGGACACCACCAACCAATGGATCATGGAACGGGTCGGCATCCGCGAACGCCACCTGGTCGATAAGGGCGTGGCTGCCAGCGATTTAGCGGTGGAGGCGGTGAAGAAGCTGCAAGCGGTCCAGCCGTTCAACCTGCAGGAAGTGGACCTGATCGTCGTCGGCACGGTGACGCCGGACATGATGTATCCCTCGACGGCTTGCCTGGTGCAGCACAAGCTGGGAATCGAAAATACTTGGGGTTTCGATGTCTCCGCGGGCTGTTCGGGTTTCGTGTATGCGCTGAACACCGGGGCGAAGTTCGTGGAATCCGGGCAGTACAAGAAGGTTCTGGTAATCGGATCGGACGTCAACTCCTCCATGACCGATTACACCGACCGAGCGGTCTGTATCATCTTTGGCGACGGCGCAGGCGCGGTATTGCTCGAGCCGTCGAACGACGGAGAAGCGGCGGGAATCATCGACCATGTGGCCCAGGTCGAAGGCGGCGGCGGGCAGTTCCTCTATATGCCGGGGGGAGGTAGCCTGAATCCGGCCTCTCACGACACTGTCGACCAGAAAATGCACTACATCCATCAGGATGGAAAAAACGTGTTCAAGTACGCCGTAAAGAAAATGGCGGAAATGACCGAACGCATCTTGGAGAAAAACGGGCTGACCGGCAAGGATGTGGATTGCTTCATTGCGCATCAGGCAAATCGCCGCATCATCACCGCAACAGCGGAGCGCCTCGGAATGCCGCTGGATAAAGTGATCATCAACATCGAGCAATTCGGTAACACCACCGCCGGAACGATACCGTTAGCGATGCAAACGGCTCTCGATGAGAAAAAACTAAAGAAGGGCGACCTGGTTCTGCTGGCCGCCGTCGGAGCAGGTTTCACTTCCGGCGCCACCCTCCTCCGCTGGGCATACTGAGATTCAGATCCGTCATTCCGAACGGAGTCCTCGGAGTGAGGCATCCCTCTTTGTTACTCCGCGAAAAAACGAACGGGCAGAGGCATTCGCTCCACCCGGTCTCGTTTTTCGCTGAAACGAATTGTTAGTTGGGAATCACAAGCTGCTGGCCGATCTTGATGTTGTTCGGATCGCTCAGCTTATCCTTGTTGGCGTCAAAGATTTTCATGTATTCGTTCGCGTTTCCGTAAAACTGCTTGGCAATCTTCGAAAGCGAATCGCCGGCCGCGACCGTGTAGGTTTTCTCCGCGGGCGGCGGTGGCGCCAGCGAAGGATCGACGGACAGATTCAGCGTCAAGTCACTGTAAGTGGTATCGACGAGCTTTGCTTGATCCCAGATTTTGTTCTTGATCGCCTCGCTGCCGCAGGCTCCCTCGATGTAGAGCTTGTCGTCCTGAATGTGCACGTGGGAAAGGCGCACGCCGGACTGACTGATCGCGTTCAATACGGACCCGTACTTCATCTTCAGTTGATCTAGGTCTGCCATGAAGGTCTTCCTCTCTAGAAGGTTATCGGGCGGAGCATAAGCATAGCATTGGCCGTCGACGACAAAGGACTATCTTTGGGGGAAGAAAGGCCGGACTTCTGAAAAGCGTTTGTTAGATCGAACGCATGGAAGCGGCCTGAGCCAGGTTCGCTTCCAGGCGGCGGCCAACTTGCACCGCCGCGAATCGCGCGCACAATGTGCGTTCTTGTTCAACCCAGCTTGTCAGCGCAGGAGAGATTTGCCCGAACAGGTTTGAGACTTTTCCGATGAGCTTGAAATATGTGGGAACGAAGCCCAGTCCGCCGTGCGCGCGTTTTAGTTCCGGAGTAAGAATGAGAAGGCTGGCAAGTTTCTCGAAGTCCGCGCCGCACATCCGCGACTCTTCCACTTGGGCGGCTTCGAGAATCTCCATGGGAATCGGCTGCGCGGCTACCCCGGCGAGCACGGCGCGCCAGTAGTACAGCGCGAACTGCGCTAGGGCCACGATCGAGATTGTGAATAAGATCGCCGAGAACATCCCTCGCCTCCACGTAGAGAATGCTCTCTTGTTCTGCTTCGCCCAATAGCGCCCGAGTACTAGCGGAATAGCCCGAGCGGGGCTAACTCATTCGCGGGACAGGATTTGTTGCTAAAACGGCTGCGGTTCGATTATGCTGCGATCCGGTGTTCTGAGGTAAATACATGAAATCAAGAGTCTTAATGGCACTGGCAGCGTCGGTTCTGTTCCTTGGCCTGCCCGCACAGGTCAGTTCCGGTCAATCGGCCGAACAAGCCGATTCTGCTCGCGCGGCGATTATCGCTGTCCTCGACATGCAGCGGCAAGCTTGGAATCGAGGCGATGTTGTGGCGTTCATGGAAAGCTACTGGAATTCGCCGGAGGTGACGTTTGCGGGGAGCAGCGGAATTACGCGCGGCTGGCAACCGGTGATGGAACGCTACCGGAAAAATTATCCCGACCAGAACACAATGGGACATCTCGATTTCTCGGATCTCGAAGTGCGTTCCTTGGGAAAAAATGCGGCGCTGGTTCTTGGACGTTGGCATTTGAAGCGCGACTCCGGCGAATTGGGAGGAATCTTTACGCTGGTGTTTCAGCAATTTCCCAATGGCTGGCGCATCATCCACGACCACACAAGTCTGGACGCAAAAGCACCGTAGCGATTACAAAATCTCGACAATCTCTTCGTAGCGCTTGAACGGCGGAATCAGGTACGCGCCAGCCATTTCCATGCGCGCCCATTTGAGCATGTCTCGCGCTACGTCGAAACCGCGATCGCGCGCGGATGCGCCGGCGGCTTCCATGGATTTCAGCAACGGCTCCGGAATCAGGATGCCGGGAACTTCGTTGTTGAGGCGTAGCGCCTGCTTGTAGCTGTTCAGAGGCCAGACACCGATCAGCACGGGAATGGCCGGCGGGCCTCCGAGCTTCTTCAGGAAAGCGTGCCAGTGCTCGGGATCGAAAAGCGGTTGGGTCATGGCGAAATGCGCGCCCGCCTCGATCTTTTGGTGAAAGCGCGCGATCTCATCGTCCAGATCATCCCCCACAGGATTCAGCGCTACGCCGATGGTGAAATTCGTTTGGCCGCCGAGAGTCTTGCCGGCCCAGTCGGTACCCTGGTTCAAACGATGGAGAATTTTGGTAAGGCCGACGGAATCGACTTCATAGACGCCGCTAGCTTCGGGGTAATCGCCGACCGATGGCGGATCGCCGGTGATCCCGAGGACGTTGCGGACGCCGCCGACGGTCCAGGCACCAAGCAGCATGGCCTGCAGGCCGATGATGTTCTGATCGCGTGTGGTCAAGTGCGGAATCGTTTCCACACCGCGAGCTTCGAGCGCTCCCGCTACAATCAATGCGTCCATGCCGACGCGGGCCATTGCGCCGCTGTTGATGTCGATGGCATCGACTTTATTCGACGACATTACTTTATCGACCTGCTCGAAAATGCGGTCGAGCGACAGACCTTTCGGTGGATCAATTTCAACGGAGACGACAAATTCCTTCTTCTGCAATTTTTTCCAGAGCTTGCTTTCCGGCTCGCGCTCCTGGATAGGAACGGCAGGCTGCGCACTGGCCACAACCGTGGCTTGTGCCGGTGCGTGTGCTGGGCGTAGCGACTTGACCGCTTCCGCCATGGCGCGAATGTGCGCCGGAGTGGTGCCGCAGCAGCCTCCCAGAATCCGGGCGCCGAGAGCCGTGGCTTCGCGGGCGAACTCCGCGAAATAATTGGGCGAAGATTTCGGATACACGATACGGTCGCCTTCGCGCTTCGGGAAGCCGGCATTCGGCATGCCGCTGACGCAGATATTTCCGGTGTTCGCGAGCTCCTGAATAATCGGCAGAAGCGATTGCGGGCCCAGGGTGCAGTTCGCGCCGATGACTTGAACGTCCTTTTCCTTCAGCATTGCGGCGGCGAGAAAAGGGCGGATGTCTCCGTAAATGGTGCCTTCTTCGGAATAGGTCAGCTCGGCAACGATGGGCAGCGAAGAGAAGGAACGGATTGCGTCGACTGCCAGAAGCAGTTCTTCGATATAGGAAAAGGTTTCGAGAATAAAAAGATCGACGCCGCGTTCCTCTAAAGCCAGCGCCTGCTCGTGAAACACCGCGAGGATTTCATCGGGCTCTGGATGGCGAGCCTGTACGCCGATGCCGAGCGGCCCGATCGAACCGGCGATTAAGACCTCGCGGGAGGCGGATTCGCGAGCTTCGCGGGCGATCTTCACGCCGCGGCTGTTCAGGCGCTGAACGTCGTCGCCGAGGCCAAGAGGCGCGAGCTTGAAGCGATTGGCACCAAATGTATTGGTCTCGATGATCTGCGCGCCAGCGTCGATATAAGCCTGGTGAACACGAAAAACTGCTTCCGGCTCAATCGAGTTCAGCTCATCGATGCAACGTACGGGACCGACAAATTCGTGCAAGAGCGAGCCCATCGCGCCGTCGGCGATAAGAATGGAATCCTTCAATTTGTCGTTGAAATCCTGAATTTTCACTTTTTCGGTCCTGTTTGTTTTTGTTCCCGCAAAGACTGCTTAGCGCTTCTGTTCCATGAGTGCGGCGACAGTGCTCATCAAATCGTATTTCGTGAGGATTTCGAAGCGAGCATCATCCATTTCCACAAAGACCGCGGGATTTTCGTGGCTGAGAATATAGGTGACGCGCTCGACCGGGGCGTTTTTCGGAACTTTCGGGAGAGGCTTGGCCATGACTTCGCGAACGACGAGCTTTCGCAGATCTTTTCCTTGAAGTGCGAGCGTGAGGATTTGATCTTCATAAACCGTGCCGATGGGCAAGTTTTCTTCAAACACGGGGATTTGGGAAATATCCTGTTCCTGCATGGTTTTTAGCGCATGGAAGACAGTTTGATAAGGCCGCGCGATCACCAGTTCGCGAACCTTGCCGGAACCCTTTTTCGCCGTGACCACCTCAGCCGCGGTGAGCGGGACGCTCGATTCGACATAGCCGCGCTCGCGCATCCACTCGTCGTTGTAGACCTTGCTCAGGTAGCGCATGCCGGTGTCGGGCATCAACGCAACGATGAACGCATCCGGCCCAAGAGTGTTTGCGAGCCGCAGAGCTCCCGACAAGCAGCCGCCGCCCGAGCCGCCCGTAAGAATTCCTTCGCCCTTTGCCAAACGGCGCGCGGCCACGAAGCATTCTTCGTCGTTCACCTGGATTACATCGTCGAGAACGGACATATCCATCGTGGTGGGGAAGAAGTCCTCGCCAATGCCTTCAACCACGTAGGTGCGCGCTTTGGTAACCTTGCCGGTCTTATGAAAATCGTAATAGAGAGAGCCTTCCGGATCGACGCCGACGATCTGCACCTTAGGATTTTTCTGCTTCAGGTATTTGCCGGCACCGCTGATAGTGCCCCCGGTGCCCATGCCGCAAACGAAGTGAGTAATTTTACCTTCAGAGTCTTCCCAAATCTCCGGGCCGGTGGTTTTGTAGTGAGCCTCCGGATTCGTGGGATTGTCATATTGATTCGGATAGAAGGAATTAGGAATTTCACGGGCTAATTTTTTCGCGATGCTGTAATAGCTGCGCGGATCCTCCGGCTCGACCGCAGTTGGGCAGACAATCACTTCGGCGCCAAGCGCCTTGAGTAAATCCACTTTTTCCTTGGACTGTTTGTCGGTGGTAGTGAACACACATTTGTAGCCGCGCACGGCCGCCACGAGGGCCAAACCCATGCCGGTATTTCCACTGGTGCCTTCGATGATGGTGCCACCGGGTTTGAGTAAGCCTTTTTTCTCGGCATCGTCGATCATGGTGATGCCGATGCGGTCTTTCACCGAACCGCCCGGATTGAGCATTTCTGCTTTTATCCAAATTTGCGGCTTCAAGCCGGTAGCGACGCGATTGAGCCGGATAAGCGGTGTCTTCCCGACAGCTTCGATGATGTTGTTACAGCGCATCTGTCATCTCTTTACGGATCTTTCTGCAGGGCCAGACACAGGAATCGCCCTATGCGATACTTCTTCTTTTGAGTTTAGCATGCGGTCTGCAAGGGCATGGAAAGACAGGCCGCCCCAGGGAGCCAAAATGCCAAGGCAGAACATTTCCAGCGGCACACGCTGGGAGCCGATTGTGGGATACTCGCGCGCGGTGCGCATCGGCAATCACATCAGCGTATCCGGCACGACCGCGACGGGGCCGGACAATCAAATTGTCGGTATCGGCGATCCGTACGCGCAGACGGTTCAGATCGTCCGGAACATCGAGGCGGCCCTCAAGCGTGCCGGAGCGAACCTGAAGGATGTGGTACGCACGCGCATTTTTGTCACAAACATTGACGACTGGGAAAAAATCGGGCGGGCACACGGGGAGTTTTTTAAGGGGATTCTCCCTGCCACGAGCATGGTGGAGGTGAAGCGGCTGATTTCACCGGAAATCCTGCTGGAGATCGAAGCCGACGCCGTGGTGAGTGAATGACCGAAAGAAAGTTTCTCTACGACAGTTTCATCGCGGACTATTACGACAGTTCGCCGATCGTAGTGAACCGAACGCAAGACGTGGCGTTCTATGCCGGCGCTGCAAGAAAGTACGGAGATCCGGTCCTTGAATTGGGTTGCGGAACGGGACGCATCACGATGGCGATCGCCGAAGCAGGCTATCGCGTGGTGGGGTTGGATATTTCGGAAAAAATGTTGGAGCGCGCCGTTGAAAAACGGGCCGCTTTGCGCCGGGAGGCACGCGAGCGGGTTCATCTGGTGCAGGGCGACATGACGCAGTTTGATTTGAAAGAGAAATTCCGTACGATCGTGATTCCCTTCCGGCCGTTTCAGCACCTGCTGGAAATCGAGCAACAGATGGATTGCCTGAATTGCGCGTGCAAACATCTCGCTCCGGGCGGTCATCTTATTGTGGACTTCTTTCAAACCGATCCGGAGCGGATGTACGATCCGGCGTTCCTGAAGGAGTCTGCGTTGATCGAATATGAACTTCCGGGCGGTCGGCATGTGGCGCTATCCGAACGGGTGGCGGCGTTTCATCGTGGACAGCAACGAAACGATGTGGAGATGATTTTTCGGGTGACGCACGCCGATGGAAAGCAGGAACGGCTGGTGATGGCGTGGACGCTGCGCTATTTTTTCCGTTATGAAGTGGAGCATCTGCTGGCGCGCTGCGGGTTTCGCATCGAGGGAGTTTATGGAAATTTTGATGGATCGGCGCTGGGGGATATTTCGCCGGAGATGATTTTTGTGGCGGGGTGGCGTGAATGAGGGAGAGCGACCCCAAGCTGCCGGCTAAGGGCGTGGCGCTGCGGCTGGCGAGTGGCTCCAGAGGCAAGACGCAGGGCTTAAGGTCCTTCGGCCGATCCTCGTCGCACGGTGTCAGAATGACAAATCACGGACGAGTAGCGGTCGGATAGATTCAGATGTAGCTACCAGTGGACGCGGATGCGGTACTTGAGGACGGATTCGCCGTTCGGCTTTACCGGCACGTTAAATTGGGCAGCGAAGGCGTCGGTCTTTTTCGCGGGGAAAGTGGAGCTCAGAATTTCCCAGTCGCCGCCGACGGGTTCGTTCACCTGCACGTTGACCGGCGCGTCTTTGTGATTCCGCAGGGTGATTTCAAATTCCATTTCGTAGACGCGGTCGGCGATTTTTTTGTAGTCGGTTTGTTTGCGCTCGGCGACGACGTCGAAGGCGTTTCCGATTTTCACCGTGACAAATTCGTCCTTGGGCGTGTGATCGATGTGATCTTCGCCGATAAATAGCAGACCGCCTTTCGAATCCTTTTGGTAGACGCGCAGATTTCCTCCCGGAAGGGGAATGCCGAGGCCGGCCTTTTCTTCGTTCTTGAATTTGTAGAAAACCATTACAGCATCCTTGAGCGGCGAGCCGGGATTTTGGGCATTGCGATAATAGAAATTCTGCCCATTGACGACGAAGAGTTTCTCGACGGGAACGCCGCTGCCTTCGAGCAAACTGATCTGCTTGGTCTCCTTGTCTTCAACGGAAGTGCGCCGTCCCAACGAATAGAGGTGGTATTCACTGAAATTTTCCTGCACGAAGCCGCCGGCAGCCTTCGCAGCCGGAACCGCCGCAAGGGCATCCATGGCCCTGTATTGCTCTTTGACGGGAAGGCGGTTCAGATCGCCGGCAACGAGTTGCAGCTTGGCGTTGTGGAAAGCGGTGCCTGAATTGTTGGTAAGAGTCACCCAACCGTCGAGGTCCGCGGCTTTGTCCTCGCGCCCGACAGTCAGCACGTAGTCCGCGTTCCAGGAGAGATTGCTCGCGAGATAGGAAGTTTCGATCGACTGTTTTCGGGACCCCGAGTTTTCGAGAGACATCAAGAGCGTAGGGCGGTCATAGAGGCTAGGCGGAACTTCGGGAAAACGATAGCTTTCGCCATAGACACCGGTGACGATGTCGTTTCCGATTTTCCAGACGGGGCCGTTGTTGTTGGCGAGAAGTGTGGCCTTGATTTCTTCGTGCTTGGTGGTGCCGTTATCCATGTAGCTGCGCACCAGCGTGACTTCCCTGCCGACATATTTATTCAAGAGCTTGTTGGGTTCGAGCAGGTCGTATTCGTAGTTTTGTTCGAGGACGCCCAACTTTTCAGGTTCTGTGAGGGAACGAAAATGAACCGTGGCGGGATTCACGGTGGCGGCGATGTCCATGAACTTCAGGCGAAATTCGCCCGTCGGTAATTGCAACTGGCGGACGTCGCGAATGAGCGCGATGTTTGAATTGTACACAGTGACGGCAAGGTCGGTTTGATCGTTCAGGGAAGTAGATTGGCCAGCGCTTGCCGCGGAAGGATCTTTCTCTTGCGGATTTGCCCTTTTGCCTGCCGGATAAGACGGCACCAACGCAGCGACGGTTGCTAAAGCGATGACCGCGCCAGCTGCAGACCAACGGCAGACGGCCTTCCTTGAATTGTGCGAAGTTTTCATGAAGAGCTCCTAAACCAAAATTACCTTCCTGGTTAGAACGAAGTGGAGGAAATCGCTTGCAGAGACTTTTTATTCATTCGCAGAACGTTGCCAGGTTTCGCCGCCGTCGGAGGTTTCATAGCTAATGCGGTTCGTTACATTCCAGATCGACGCGTGCGAGGCATCGGTGGCGTGCACGCCGCCCAAATCTTCCTGGATTGGCGAAGAGAGCAACTTCCAGCGTTTTCCTCCATCGGCGGTAAGGAGCAAAGTGCCGGCTCGTCCAACGACCCAGCAGACTTTATCGGAGGTGGCCGAGCCGGCGGTTAGATCCGCGGTTACACCGCTGCGTTGCGGCCTCCAGGTTTTGCCGTGGTCGGTGCTGCGCTCGATTTTGCCGGCATCGCCGAGACGCCAGGCATGCGCTTCTCCGGGTGCAACAATGTAACGACGATTCCCGGCGGCAATTTGCAAAAGACTGTCTGTGTTCCGAAGCGCGTTTACCTCGAGTTGCGCTGTATTGAGGCTTGGCGGCGCCGCTGGGACCTGCAGAGTTTGCGCCGCGCTCTGCACTGCCTTGTCAGGCTGCTGTTTTTCTTCCGTGGAGCGGTCGGGGACTGTTTCGGCCGCAGCGGACGGATGGGGAGATGTGGGTTTCGCTTCGGCGATCCTGCTCTTTGCGCCTCCGGAAATGGCGGAAGAGGGCGCCATCGCTGCGGTCGTGCCGCCGACACCCGCCAAGCCCTCCTTTTGTTTCGTAGCTGCCGGGGCCTCCCCAGAGGAGGACGGCACAGCAGATGCGCTCAAGGCGGAGTCCGTTGCCACGGATCCATGCGCAGCCGGAATAGCGGCTTTCTTTTGAGGTGCAATTTCTTTGTCCAATTTTGCGGCGGGCGACTCTCGTCTTGTCGCAGTGTCGCTTGGTAGGGATTGAGGTATGGGTAGTTGCGGTATGGACAACCGATTCTGCGCGACTTGTTCGTTGTAAACCTGCTGCTTGCGTTGCGTGCGAATTTCCCGGACGCCGATCACAAAGATGACGCTTGCGGCGATAGCCCCCACGGGAACAATCCAGCGCCACGGCGGGCGAGGATGAGCCTTGCTGATCGGCAAAGGTGTCTCCGTGGATTTTGCCGCAGCTGGAATTGGTTCTGAGCCGGCTTGCTCCCATTCCGCCGCCGGCAGATGCTCTGTTTGCTCCACGAGCCCCAACGTTTCCTGACAGCGATTGCACCCCGCTATGTGTTCCTTACACTGCGACATTTCATCGGCGGAAAGCGTGCGCTCATGATACGCGGCGAGAATTTCCGCATCGGGACAGGCGGAATCAGGAGAGGCGTTGGGCAGGTGCCGCGCTAAGGCTCGCTCAAATCGTTGTTCGCGGTCGTCATTCGGCATAGCTCTCTCCTTTCTTAGAATGTTGCGCGAATCGATTCTTGCACGGACTCACGACGATTCCTTTCGTCCGGCTTCGGTTTTTGCGGTGGGCTTTTCCGGAAAGATTTGGCGAAAGTCGATCGGAGAATCCTCCGCGGAGTACTGAAAGCAAAGAGTGATTTCCGCGTCGCTGAGCGGAGGCGTGTTGTGCGAACCGTCGCTTAGGTGACGGCCTGTTCGCAAACAGTCTTCGACTTTGGCGCGCAACTCGCGGCGGACGCGCTCCAGGTGGCGAGAGGCGCTCGATTCATGTTCCCCGAACAGACGGCCAATTTCGGCGAGAGTTTTTTCTCGCGCGTAATAGAGTTCGAGGCGTTTGCGGTCACCTGGAGCGAGACCCGCGAGGCAATGGTTCAGCGCTAGAACGAACCGGCGTACGTAGCGGTTGCGATGCGGATCGGGAGGAGGAGACGAAACGATTTGCGTAGGAAGCAACTTCCCCTCTTCACCGTCTTCGCGCTCGAGAGACTCCAAGCGGCGGCTTCGCCGGATGCCGTCGATGTGACGCTGCGCAAGGATGGTCCGTAGCCAAGTCTTCAACGAACTGCGCCCATGAAAATAGCGGAAGAGGGAGGCTTCGCCCCGCTTGCCATCGACCAAGCCAAACAGTTCGGCGAAGAGCGAGTCGGCCAGCTCCTCGGCGTCCATACCGGACCTGCCGCCCTTGGTGATGCTGCCGGCGGCGGCTCGCAGGTAACCGCGGTAGCTGTGGACAAAGTGGTCCCAGGCGGGCTCGGAACCCTCGAGGCATGCAGTTGCCAGGGCGAGATCGTCGATATGGAGCGTCTCGAGGTAGTCTTCGAGCTTGGCCTGGTCAGCGGTACAGTCCGCGAACCGTTTGGCGACGCTCCGTTCGAGCGCGGTGGCGAATTGCGAGCGGGAAAGTTGCCATGTAGAGGACGCGGAACCGACATAAAGCGAATCGACGCGCGATGGGATTTCGCGCAACAGGGTCAACGGGTCCGAGCGGCGGTGGAGGGGCGGGTCGTTTGGCACTGTTTGTCCCTGACCTCTGTTAATTCCCTTATTTCTACATCTTACAGGCATTCGCGCGCAACCAACGTCTTCGGCAACCTCGGCATCAAAGCCATTACCCCCCCTGGAGGTCCACCGGTGCGTAAATCTGCAGGCCTCTCTCTCGGGAATTGCGGTATCCTAAGGGAGTGTTGCGTCTCCCGCCCCGCAACGAAATTCGCCTTGGCGGGTTCAACCCGGTAACCGTTCGTCCTCAAGTGTGCACTCGCGCAATCATTAGCGAGTACGCGTCTTTAGTACGAAAGTCCTATTCGGCCGTCTCTCGCTAATCAGTACGCTCGTACTGGCACCGAGAACCTCCCGAATCAGGCGAGATTTGATTCCCCGAATCAAGTTTCCGGGAGGAACTTTCTCATGAGGCGGCAAGCGGATGACCACGATGACTGTTGATCCACCACGTAGAACGTCGCTGGGCGTTGGGTTCAATGCCCAACGGAATCGTCCTACAAACGCCGAATCCTGGAAGAAGCAGATCGGGACCAAACCCATCCCGGCCCGTCTTGCGTTGCTACCCGAGCAGAAGACAAACTGGGGCAGAGTGGGTGCCAGCGCCATCGCCCAGGTATCTCTCCTGCTGTTTTTCCTTCTGGTTCCCCTGCTTTATCCGGAGGGAATGAAGACCGCGCTGCACTTTTATACGACTACACAAATCGCCCAGCCAATGACGGAGATTCCGGTGGCCCCGCCGCCTCCGCCCGCACCGAAGGTAAAGGCCCCGAAAGTCGAAGTGAAGCCCGAGGTGCCGGTCGAACCACCAAAACTGAATCCTCAGCAACCGCACATTTTTGCCAATTTGGCGCCCAAGACCATTCAGCCGAAGCCTGTCGAAAAACCGGACATCAAGGCTCCAGACGTGAAGCCCGTGTTCGACGATGCCAAAATTGACGCGAAGGAAAACGGCCCGAAGCGTCCGAAGGACGACGTTAAACTAAGTAATCTGACCGGCAGCGCGGCGACCCCGACGATCAAGGCTCCCGTCGACAAGGTGCAGACGGGCGGCTTTGGTGACGAGAATGGAATTGCGGGAAAGGGAGATCCGAACCGCCCAACGAATGTGAACCGACTCGGTTCGCCTGCGTTGCCCGGTGGTGAGGGCTACGGAAACGGAACAGCTGGCAAGGACGGCATCCGCGGAGTTGTGCCGAGCACAGGATTTGGAAATGGCACGGCGATTCCTCCGTCAGGTAGCGCGAAAAAAGGCCAAGTCGTGGCCGGCGGTTTCGCAAACGCGGACGCGCCTGCGGACACGCCGAAAAAGAAGACCGGCGCTACTGGGCCCGCCGATGCACCTCCCGATATCTTGGAGAAGCCCCGTCCGGAGTACACGGCGGAAGCGCGGAGCTTGAAAATTGAAGGGGATGTCCGGCTGGACGTAGTATTCCTCGCCAACGGGACGATCCAGATGAACAAAGTGGTGAGCGGTTTGGGCCATGGCCTGGACGATGCCGCAATCCGGGCGGCACAGCAAATCAAATTCAAACCGGCGAAGCGCCAGGGTGAGCCGGTGGATTACCCGGCCGTAATCCGAATCGAATTCCGGCTGGCCTACTGAGGGAGAAATAAAACATGCGAACGCTGTCGAAAAATATCCTTGTGTTGATTCTCGGCGCATGCGCGAGTGTGCCGCTGATGGCGAACGCGCCGGCGGATGCGGACCAGCCGCGTACGATGGACCAAGCATTAGACCGCATCATCCACAACGAGCAACACATGTACGGCCAGATGCGCAATTACTCGCCGCTTGTCGAGACGTACATTCAAAATCTCAGACCGGATAAAGACCTTGGGCAAGTGCCGGCGGGAGACAAGTATTTTCTCGGACGCGCCGATCTCCAGAAGGGCGTTAACCTCGTTCCCCTGACCGACACGTCAGGGAAGGGAAAGAAGGTAGTCGGTTCGATCGGCAACTTCTTCAGTTTTGCGATGCAATACCTGCCGGATGGCTTCCTGCAGATGATTTTCATCGACACCAACGGCTTCGACAAGCAGCACTACAAGTTTGACTACGTTCGCCGAGAATTCCTCGGTGAGGTGCGCTGCCTGGTGTTCGACGTTACGCCGATAGAGAAGAACAGTCGTGGACGCTTCCTTGGCCGCATCTGGGTGGAAGACCAGGATTTCCACATCGTGCGCTTCAACGGCGCGTACAATGGAAACGGGCATTCCAGTTGGTATTTTCACTTTGATAGCTGGCGCACGAACGTGCAGCCGGGGTTGTGGCTGCCCTCTTTTGTCTATAGCGAAGAAAAGGATTTGCACTACGCCCTGAGCAAGAAACTGGACTTCAAGGCGCAGACCCGTTTGTGGGGCTACAACGTGGGCAACTCCTCGAAGGAAGAAGAACTGAGCAAGATCCTGGTGGAGAGCCCGGTTAACGATGACACTAAGACGGCGAATGATCTTTCTCCGATCCAAGCGCAGCGGTCCTGGGATCATCAGGCGGAAGACAACATCACCGATCGCCTTGAACGGATCGGACTGATGTCGCCGAAGGGCGAAGTGGACAAGGTATTGGAGACGGTCATTAACAACCTCGAAGTGACAAATAATATCGACGTAGATCCCGAGGTTCGCTGCCGCGTGCTGATGACTTCGACGCTCGAGTCGTTCACGCTCGGACACACAATCGTTCTCAGCCGCGGGCTGGTCGACGTGCTTCCGGATGAGGCCAGCCTAGCCACGATCCTCGCTCACGAATTGAGCCACGTGGTTCTGGGACACCGCCTCGATTCGCAGTACGCATTTTTCGATCAGTTGCTGGTCGACGACAAGGACACATTCCGCCACTTCGGATTTGCTCGGACTCCCGACGAGGAAGCCGCCGCGAACGCGAAGGCCATTCAGATTCTTAACAATTCGCCCTATAAGAATCAGTTGGGCAACGCGGGGCTTTTCCTACAGGCGTTGGCTACCCGGCAGAAGGAAATTCCGAATCTGATCAGCGGCCACCTTGGCAATCGTGTGCCGCAGATCAACGATTTGAAATCCACTGCGCCGGTTGACCCGAAACAGAATTCGCAGAAGATCGCGGCGCTGCCTTTGGGCGGCCGTGTAAAGATCGATCCATGGAACGACAGGCTGGAATTGATCAAAAGCAAGCCGGTCGGCACAGTGGCGGAGCGCGAGAAGATGCCATTCGAGGTGACGCCGTTTATGCCTTATTTGACCCGCTATGGCTCGGAAACGGCGAAGCCGGTTGCGGCCAGCACGGCTGCGCCTCAGGACGCCAAACCTGGCGAAGCACCCGATCCAACAAAGCCTTGACTCATTTTCAATTCAATAACAGAAGCCCCCGAGGTTTGGGGGCTTTTGCTTTTCAGTCGGACGAAAGTGACTTCATGAAGCGGTAGCCGAATTCGACCCCGTCATAGAAATCCTGTACGCCCACGCGTTCGTCTTTGCCGTGGGAACGATCGTCTTCCATGTCGAAAAACATGCAGGCTATTCCAAATGTGGGAATGCCTGCAATGCGAAGATATTTGCCGTCCGTGGCACCGGTGGACATCGTCGGCACAACTTGCATGCCAGTCCACATGGTGGAAAGTGTGCGTTCCAGGGCTTTGGTCAATTCCGGCTGTAGCGCTGAGGGAGGCACAGCTACGATGGGAATCAGTTTGCCGTCCGAGGTCTTCTCGACGACGAGAGTGACCTTGACGTGGGGATCCGCCACGACGCGCTGTAGCGTTTTGAGAACGTCATCGGGATCTTCGCCGGGAAAGATGCGGCAATTCACGTTGGCGCGTGCGGATTGAGGTAAGGCGTTCGGCGCATGCCCGCCGGCAAGCATCGTCGCTACGCAGGTGGTGCGCAGCAGTGAGTTGTAATAAGGAATTATGGACAAATGCTGGATAGAGGCAGCGTTTGGAGGCTGTTGCGCGGCTCCGCGGAGATCGGCGGCAACCTGACCGGAAGTGAAACCAGCCGATTCCGCAAAATATTGGCGAGTGATTTCGTTGATTTTCACAGGGAACGCGAATTTCTCGAGCTTGCTCAATGCCGCCGCGAGTTCGTAGATGGCGTTCTCGGGACCGGGGATGGAGCTGTGGCCTCCCGGGTTGGTAGTTTCGAATTGATAGTCAGCGTACACTTTTTCACTCGCCTGAAGGCCGGCGAGGACACGTTCGCCTCTCAGGCGCTCGAACTCGCCGCCATCCAGATTGATGCAGTATTCCGCGTTAATCCAATCTTTGTGTTCTTTCAACAGCCAATCGATGCCGTTGGAGTCTCCGGTTTCTTCGTCCGCGGTCAGCGCCACAATCAAGTCACGATCCGGCTGGTAGCCCTCGCGTTTTAGACGCAGAAAACTCATCACCAGGATGGCATCGCCTGCTTTCATGTCTCTGGTACCGCGGCCATAGAAATTTCCGTCTTGCTCGATAAACTCGAAGGGGTCCATGCTCCAGTCTTCGCGGCGAGCTTCGACTACATCCAGGTGACCGATGAAGAGAACTGGCGGTTTTTGACCGGTGCCGCGGTAACGGACGACCAGGTTTTTCTTGCGTTCAACCGGGCCGGCCACAATCACCTCTTCGTCGGGAAAGCCGGCTTCGCGCAGTCGAGCCGCCATGGCTTCGGCCGCCTTGGTCACATTACCAGCGGACTCCGCGGTGTTGATTTCGATTAATTGCTTGAAGATGGCGCGTGCTTCCTGATTCGTTTGGGCATGATCCTGGGCCGATAGTTCTGCCGCGCCTGCCAAACCGCAGGTTAGTAGCAAAAACCAACAGACGTTTCGCGTCATCGATCGCTCCCGCACCGGATTCAGGGTAAACGTCCTGTTCCGGCGCGTCAAATTACGAACGAGCGGAACGAGCGGTAGCTGGTTTTTGTGGGACGTGCATAGACGGAAAGGATCTTCAGAGGCAAATGCGCAAGTTGATGGAGTTTACGCGATTGAGTGCAATAACGTCGGGGCGGACTACGCGGACAGTCCGATTCACGCCGCATGGGGCAAGAAGTGGGAGCAGTCGCGGGAGAACAGCGTTACGTTTCAGATCTCCGACTCTTGACTCAGTTCTCGTAGACGCCAAAGCGGCGCAGGGTCATCCGGTCCATGAAGCCATCGGAGAGCAGACGCTTGCACCATTTTACAAGCGTCGCGGTGGGCGTGACGCCGTAGCGTGGTTTTGGATTGGGCGATTCGATCGCCTCCAGCACGATGCGCGCGCAGTCTTCCGGCGTGGTCTTGGCGGTCTCGCTTGCGGTTCTGGCGCTTGTCAGGAACGCCGAATAGAGCTTGGCGTAGGGTCCATTGTTTATCTTACCCTCGTACGGCGTGGCCAAATCTTGCGCCGCCTTCTGAATTCCCGTTTTGATGAAACCCGGTTCAACGAGAATTGTGCGGATGCCGAAGGAGTGCAACTCGTGGCGAAGTGCATTGCCTAAGGCTTCAATGGCGTGTTTGGTGGCGCTGTAGCCGCCTTGGGCAGGAGCGGTGATCAGGCCTGCAACCGAGCTGATCAAAACGATGCGACCTTTTTTATTTGCGCGCATGTGCGGAATAACAGCTTGGGTTACGCGGACTACGCCGAAGAAATTTGTTTCGAATTGGCGATGCCAGTCTTCCATGCGCAGGTCTTCCACAGTGCCGACGTACGCCACGCCGGCATTGTTGATCAGCACATCGATGTGGCCAGATTTCTGGAGGACGGCGTTGACGGCGCGTTGAACGGAGGCGTCGTCGATTACGTCAAGTTCAAGGGCTTCGAGCGGGATGCGTTTTTCTGCGGCGATGCGGTCGAGTTCGGCTCGCTTTTCGGGGGAGCGGCCGGCGGCGAAAACGTGATAATCGCGCCCAGCCAGGAGGAGCGCCATGGCTTTGCCCAAGCCATCGGTGGCACCGGTGATGAGAACAGTCCGTTCCGTTTGACTCATGCTTTCCTCAGGGAAGGGGCGTCCATTGTACTTGGGCGCGATAGGCGAAGCTAGCCAAAGCGAAAATCTGCTCTTAAGATTCAAATTGGAGTGCATCGAAGAAGCAGAAACCGAAGAAGTGAAAGAGTGCCAGAGTTTCAGAGTAGAAACGTGATGAGAAGCGACGCTTCCAGCTAATGCCTTTTGCCAGCTTTTTTGCCAGGAAGATGGAGGGTTGCCTCGCGGAGGCGCTCGATCAAGCTTTGGGCGATTTTGGATAATGGACGGCGGCGTGGAACGATGACGTCCAGGCTGCGACGCAGAGATTCGGCGTCCGTAATTTGCAGCGTTACGAGTTTTTTCTTACGCAATTCTTCATGCACGGCGATTTGCGGCAGAAACGCCAGGCCCAATTTGCGAAGGACCATTCTTAGGCAAGCTTCGATCGTTTCCACTTCGAGGACGATGTTTGGCAGCATTCCTACGCGGCGGAAAAGGCCGTTCATCAGAGTCCAATCGCTCGAGCCGCGGTCGTAGGCAATCAGCGGCAGCGATTCCAATTCCTCGAGACTTACTTTTCGTTTGGCCATTGCCGGATGACGAGGATGGCCAACGAGCATCAGGGGATCGTCGCGCAGGCTAATGGTTTCCACTTCTGGGTGATGCAAAGAGCGGGCAAGGCCAAAATCGACCTCGCCATCCAGAACCATTTTCAAAACCTGCACGGAATTGCCGCTGCGGACACTGACTACCACGTCGGGATGATCGACCTGATATTTTTTCAGGACTTCCGGCAGCAGATAGGTGCAGATCGAGAGGGAGGCGGCGATTGGCAAGGCGCCGGTTGAGGCCGGGCGCAGCTCGCTCACAGCCTGCCGCGCCTGCGCTACCTGACGCAGCAATTGTTCTGCGTGCGAACGGAGCGTTTTTCCGGCGGGCGATAGCGCAAAGCCACTCGGGCCGCGCTCAAAGAGGCGAGTACCAAGAGAGTTTTCGAGCGCTCGGATCCGAGCGCTCACGGCGGGCTGGCTGACGTGCAGCGCCGCAGCGGCACGATGGAAACCGCCAAAGCTCGCAACTGCAAGAAATGTTTCGAGTTGTACGATCTCCATGACCTGTCACTGTTCTGTCGGCAGCGCCTGCTCTCGTACCAGACGTACCGATAATTCTTTTCTATCACTATGATAATTACAATCCGTTTGATTGACCAGTAGCTTTTCGACAAAATCGCATCCTCTGAACCGGACCGCACCGTGCCGCGCAGCTCGCCCGCCCGGCACCGAAGGAGACGCAAGCATGGCCTCGACCAAAAATCCCGTGGCTCAGGAACTAGAGAGCCGGTGGCAGTCGGATCCCCGCTGGAACGGAATAAAGCGGCCCTACCGTGCCGAAGACGTCGAACGGCTTCGCGGCACCGTGCGTGTCGAATATACGCTGGCGCGCTTGGGTGCGGAACGGCTGTGGAATTTGCTGCGCAGCGAGCCGTATGTCGCCGCGCTGGGAGCGATGACCGGCAACCAGGCGATTCAGCAGGTAGCCGCGGGGCTGCAGGCGATTTATGTGAGCGGCTGGCAGGTTGCCGCTGACGCCAATCTCTCCGGGCAGATGTACCCGGACCAGAGTTTGTATCCGGCGGACAGCGTTCCGAGTGTGGTGCGGCGGATTAATCAGGCATTGATGCGCGCCGATCAGGTTCATCACGCCGAGGGAAAGAACGGAAAATATTGGTTTGCGCCGATGGTGGCAGATGCAGAAGCGGGCTTCGGGGGCAATCTGAACGCGTTCGAGTTGATGAAAGCGATGATTGAAGCCGGCGCGGCTTGCGTGCATTTTGAGGATCAACTTTCCTCGGCGAAAAAGTGCGGGCATCTTGGCGGAAAGGTGTTGGTCTCGACGACCGAAGCGATTCAAAAGCTGGTGGCGGCGCGGCTAGCGGCGGATGTAACGGATGTGCCGACGTTGATCGTTGCGCGGACGGACGCAGATAGCGCCAACCTACTGACCACGGATATCGATCCACGCGACCGAAAGTTCTGTACGGGCAAGCGCACGCCGGAAGGATTTTTTGAGGTTAAGGGCGGATTGAATGCGGCGATCGCACGCGGGCTGGCTTATGCGCCTTACGCGGATTTGATCTGGTGCGAAACTTCCAAGCCGAATCTGGTGGAAGCACGGATTTTTGCGGAGGCCATTCACGCTGAATTTCCGGGGAAGTTGCTGGCGTATAACTGCTCACCGTCGTTCAACTGGCGGAAGCATCTCAGCGAGGAAGACATTGCCCGGTTTCAGCGCGAACTGGGTACGATGGGATATAAATTCCAGTTCATCACGCTGGCTGGGTTCCATGCCCTGAATCACACCATGTTTGAGCTGGCGCGCGAATATAAGCAACGCGGCATGTCGGCGTATTCGCAATTGCAGGAAGCGGAATTCGAAAGCGAGCGCAAGGACAACTACGGCGCGGTGAAGCACCAGCGATTCGTTGGCACCGGCTATTTCGACGAGGTACAGAACGTCATCACGGGCGGAACGGCTTCGACAACGGCGCTGGAAGGATCGACCGAGACCGCGCAATTTCACGACCTTCCGCCGACAATGCGGCGGGCGACCCAGCATCCGTCGCAGAGCGCTGCGAACGATTAATTCAGCGGTAGGTTCGAGTAGAGAGCCTTACCGCCGCTTTCGGCGACGAGGAATAGGCGATTGGCGGGCGCGGCTTCCCGCACGTGATCGAGCTTCGTTTCGTCAGAAAGCACAAAATACCTCCGGTCCGAACTCCAGAGCGATTGAAATTGGCTGTCGTCAATGAAGACGGGCGGACTGCCCGGCGAATACGAACCGTACTCCAGATTGTTTTTCCGCCCATTCCATAGAAGGGCATTTTTGTCGGTGTAGAAGAACACCGACGAAAACGCGTAATACGGGCCGTCGATAATAAGCTCACCTTTCGGTGCGCGCAGCAAGGCGTTCGCAAGCGGGCGTGAGGAAAGATATGGATCGAAAACGACCATTGCCAAGCGGCTGGCGTGAATGAAGAGCACCATACTGAGAGCCATGGCCAGATAGACCCGGCTACCGCGCAACAGCCAACAGGCGAGAGTGCCTAGAAGGAAAGCGGCTAGAGCGAGCCAAAGCGGGGTACGTAGGTAAGCGAAGGATGGAATGGTCAGGTCGCCCATGTGTCCCAATGCGAGCGTGTAGGTGCCCGGATGCTGCTGCAGCGCATGAGAGATGTCGCCCGGGGCCGGAGCGTTTCGTACTCGATAGATGAGGATGGCGATGGTCACGGCGCAAAGAGCATCTATGAATCCGAGGACCCGCGTGCCCCAGAGTGTCCAGGAGCTTTCGTTTGCCATCGCGCTCCCCAAGAGGAGGGCCAGGGCGGGATAAATCGGCATGGAATAATATTCTTGCGTCGTGGAGAACGTAAAGAAGGTCAACAGCACGCCTGCCCAACAGAGTGCGAGAAGGCGGGTTCTGCTGGCTCGGTCGGTGGGTTTGAAGTTTTGTTTTATGACGGCAGGGAAATAGACGCTCCAGGGGAAAAGCCAGACAAGGTGCAACGCCCAGAACGCGAAGCGGGGCACGGTGTTGTAATCGCGCGGGTAGCGGAGATTCAGGAAGCGGAGAACGTGCTCGTTCATGAAATAAAACCAGAAGAAGCCGTGGTATTCGCCGGGGCCGCTGTGCATGGTAAAATTGAGGTATGGTGGCATACGCAGTGTGGCGATGATGTGCCATGGCGCGGCGATCAGCAGGAAAATTGCGGCGCTCGTCACGACGTGCAACCTCTTCCATAGCTGTAACGAAAACAACTGCTTGGTCAAAACGAGGTAGACGAAGACTCCACCGAACGGGACAACCAGCGCGATTAAGCCCTTGAGCATTACACCGGCACCGAGGCTCGCCGCAAGAATGGCCGCCCAGAACCGCGGTTGCGCCTCGTCGGGATCCGTGGCGCGCTGGAAGGACCAGAAGGCCAGGCAGGTGGTCAGCGTTAAGATCACATCCGGAATCAGAATTCGCGTGAACAGAAAGAGGCCTACGCACGTCGCGAGCACGATGCCGGCGTAGTATCCGGCGCGAGCGTTGAAGGCCCAGCGGCCGTAGCGATAGGCGACCCAGGCGAGCAGGACTGCGGCGAAGGCAATGGGAATTCGCGCGGCCCAATCGTGGACGCCAAAAATGCGAAAGAAACCGGCCATCAGCCAGTAGACCAGCGGAGACTTTTCGATGTAAGGCACGCCGTCGAGGCGAGGGATGACCCAGTCGCCGCTATGCAGCATGTTCGCGGCGATTTGCGCCTGGACGGCATCGACGTCGTCCATCAAGGATGGCGGAGAAACGATGCAGCCGAAAAAGACGGCCGCGGCGATGAGAATTAAGAGCGCGTCTGACTCGAAACGCTTTCCTGCGCTCCCAGAGGGAGACTCAGCTCGCTTGAGGTTTGAATGTTCCAATGCTTCATCCATAAGAATAAGATCATGAGTCCCCACAACTGGTAGCCGAAATTGGCGCGACGCTGCATGTGGTCTCGCTTAATGCGCTCGATGGCTTCAGGGCGGAACAATCCGCTTCGTTTTACAGCCTCAGGGTGCAGGGTGTCTTCAAGGAACGGGCGCAATGGGCCGCGCAGCCAATCATGCGTGGGGATGTCCAAGCCCGTTTTGGGGCGGGCGATCACGCTCGCCGGAAGTTTGGGCTTCATTAGCTGTTTGAGTATGACCTTCAAGGTGCGGCCATTGACTTTGAAGCGATTCGGCAGCGTGGAGGCAAATTCGATGATGCGATGATCGAGATAGGGGGGCCGCACTTCGAGGGAGTGAGCCATGCTCATGCGGTCGACTTTTTGGAGCAGATCGTCGGTCAGGTAATATTTTTGATCGAAGCTCAAGTACCGATTGAGACTGCCGTCCGGGCCGGGCTCCGGCATATCCCTATCGAACAGATCCTCGACGGAGGAGCGATTCGTCTGCAGCAGTAGATCTTCTTGATGCGTTCTCGAGAATGCTCCATTCCAGAAAGTATGGGCTTCGTCGGGCGAGAGCAGCGAGCCTTCGAGGAAGCGCTTCAGTTTGTACTCGAAACTGATTTTCTCGTCGGAAACCGGCCAAGATCTCATTGCGGTAAGCAGCGAGCGGCGCGCCGCTTTCGGCAATAGTCTGAGATAGCCGGCTAGATTGTCAGCCTGATAGGTGACATAGCCGCCGAAGAGCTCGTCGGCGCCTTCGCCGCTCAGGGCGACGGTTGCGTGTTGGCGGCTGAGTTTGGAGAGATACCAGATCGGCACCGCACCGGCGTCCGCCAGCGGCTCATCCGCGTAGTAGGTCATTTCCTCGATCGCGGACGGGAGATCGAGTGTCGGGTTCACGTCCAGTTCGTAATGATCGGTTTGATATTTTTCCACCAACTGATGGATGTACGGTGTTTCGTCGAACGTTCTGCCGCGGAAAGTGATGGAAAATGTGTGCAACCGCCGAGAACGTTCCTGCGCGGCGTAATGCAAAATGGCGGAAGAGTCGATGCCGCCACTGAGCCAGATGCCCAAGGGCACGTCGGAGAGCAAATGTTCGCTGACGGATTGGGTCAGGAGTTCGTCGAGCGCCCGCTCGGCGTCCGGCATCGCCCAGTTTTCACTCTGCTTGTGCGGTAACTTCCAATATTGTTCTTCGCGGACGCGGCCGTCTTTCCACTCCAGAAAAGAGCCGGGGCGCAGTTTCTGTATTCCTTCAAGCAAGGAGTGCGGGCCGGGGACGTAGTTGAGGGCCAGATAATATCGCAGTGCGGTTCGGTCCAGACGGCGGGGAATTTCGGGATGAATCAGGATGGATTTTAATTCTGAGGCGAAATAGATGTCGTCACCGGAGCGGCAAACGAACAGGGGCTTGATTCCCACGCGGTCGCGAACCAGAACCAGTCTTCGCGGGTCTTCCTGCCAGAAAGCTGCCGCGAACATACCGCGGAGGCGCGGAAAGCAATCGGTGTCCCACTGCACAAACGCCTTAGAGAGGACCTCGGTGTCGCTCTTGGTCGAAAAGGTGTGGCCCAGCGACTCCAGTTCTTTCCGCAGCTCGCGGTAGTTGTAAATTTCCCCGTTGTAGACGAGGACGGTTTTGCGGTCGTCACTGAAGAAGGGCTGAGAGCCTCCGCACAAATCGATGATTTTTAGACGCACCGCGCCGAGAGACACGTGGCCAGATTCGTATGTGCCCTGCTGATCAGGTCCGCGATGAATCAGACAATCCGTCGCTTCCTTGATCGCGGAAGGCGATACGGCAGGAGTTCGGTGGGTGTAGCCCGTTATCCCACACACGGCTACATTTCCCCCAGTCTCGCACGAGTAAAGGGCGTGAATTTTAGCGACGGAATCACGAATCTCTATGATAACGAATAGGAGGCGCTAAGGCACGCGTTGCGTGGGTCCACTCGATAGATGCTCTAAGACTGTACCAACCAAAAAAAGGCCCCGATCCTTGCGGTTCGGGGCCTTTGTGAGTTTATCCCGGCGGCGACCTACGTTCCCACACAGTTACCCGTGCAGTATCATCGGCCCGGCGAGGCTTAACTTCCGTGTTCGGGATGGGAACGGGTGTGACCCTCGCGGTATGACCACCGGAAACTTTTTGAAGTTCTCAGTAAGCCGTTCTTCGTTTTCAGTAAAACTAGGAACAGCGAGAGACTTCGAAATTGTTCCGAGAAGATGGACGCATCACAGAAACGTGATGCGGACAACAGAGGCTGGCATTACAAGTTCGGCCCGCTGCCGAACATACTGTGAATTCACAAGGATTGCTTGTGAACCTCTCTCAACGACGGCTTGAGAAAGTTTTATGATTAAGCCGAACGGACGATTAGTACGGGTCAGCTGAACGTGTTACCACGCTTACACCTCCCGCCTATCAAAGTCGTAGTCTGCGACTGTCCTTCATAGGCTTTATTGCCTTGGGAAACCTTATCTTAGGGCGAGCTTCTTGCTTAGATGCATTCAGCAATTATCTCTTCCAGACTTCGCTACCGAGCGGTGCCACTGGCGTGACAGCTCGTACACAAGGGGTCTGTTCATCCCGGTCCTCTCGTACTAGGGACAACTCCCTGCAAGTTTCCTGCGCCCACACCAGATAGGGACCGAACTGTCTCGCGACGTTCTGAACCCAGCTCACGTACCGCTTTAATAGGCGAACAGCCTAACCCTTGGGACCTTCTACAGCCCCAGGATGCGAT